>Ga0207116_10053_pt1 | contig 30875 bp, 30 predicted proteins | sample Alteio_BWMinHeat_44_FD_153550 | JGI IMG/M metagenome (GOLD analysis project Ga0207116, IMG submission 153550) | Enriched cells from forest soil in Barre Woods Harvard Forest LTER site, Petersham, Massachusetts, United States -... | ecosystem: Environmental > Terrestrial > Soil > Temperate forest >... | reverse complement strand
GGGCGGTACGTACGAGCACCGCACTGCGTTGTGTTTATTGTTGGTTCGTTGTTCTCCTCGCTTATGAAATGAGTGTGCTACAGCCGTTATCAAGGTATATATAACTTTCCTTTCATATTGCAATGCTTTATCTAATCTTATTTTTTTATGCCCTGACTACGCGGTAAATTGCATCTGGGGAAGTGCTGCTCCATATACGATGATGTAAAGTGCAATGGTATCTCGCTTTGCAGAACATGGGACTTGTTTTTAAAATAGGAAACCACCCTTCAGCCACGCACCCCACTGTGCGATATCGTAATAATGTGTTCCTCCTTCAACTTCAACGCCAAGGCTGATGTAAGGCTCATGCCGTTTGCAGCGCCATTGGTAATCGACGGTTACAAACCCTTTTTGTGTGACAAGAGAAGCTGCCTGACCCGATCTGATATTAAGATTGGCATCGGTCAATGCTACCGGTGGATTTGACGTTTGGGCGACAACGAGGTTAGCCACGAGGGTTCCCGGATTGATGCTCACTGCCTGTTGTCCATCACCACGGAACGGGTTACTCCAGTCAACACCGACCGTATTTCCGGGTCCCAGATCGGTTGTTACGCCGTTATCCACGGTGCCACAACTCGTGATAGTTGCAGAATTGGTAGCCGTTGAGGTGGTGGGGATAATGTTGCCAGTTCCCGATGTTCTCGCTGCACCATCTTCTGCATATTGGAAATATATTGTGCCCTGACAACCCTTAAATCCATAGGTATGGCTGCTGCCAAGGTCGCAGGGGAATCCAGGATTCAGGCAGAGCTGCTCTTCAGATCTTCCGAAGACATTGAAGCCAAAATTGCAGGAAATATTCTCATGTTCATAGATACAACGAAGGGTTGCATCTCCTTGGACATTGATTTTTGATACAACGTTGCGTGTGGCAAAATTAATACCGCTCACCGCATAGATCGATGCTCCAGCTCCGAACTGTGGAGCTGTGGTAAGGTCGTTATAGATGGGTGATAATGTTTTGAGGAGCATATAGCGGCTCAGACAGCCACGATCACAAAAATCGAAAGAGCGGAGTTGGCAATTGTTAAACAAATGGGTTACATAACCATCAAGATAGAGCGTGAGGCTGTCGTTGCAATCATTCGACCATACCGTTTTGTGGGCAGTCAGGCCGCCCCCCCAATTCATGGTGGCGTCCGTTGCCGATAATCGGAAAGAAGACATTGGCAGCATATGGTTGCGAACCATTTAGCTCTGTTCCTGTTGGGGCACTGTAGCGCAGGAAGAGGCCGATATGACCATCGTTGCAACGGACAAAATCGTAACCAAGCTCAACTGACAATCCTGCGATCTGGTTGCCGGTCAGCGCAGTGCAGGGAAATCGGCCATAGGGTAGGGGTCGTTCCGCGCTATTATTATTGAAGCCGAGGGCTTGAAACATATTGCCGAAGGAAAAAAAGCCACTGAGTGCCTCGCTGATGGTGGACGCTGGTGTTATCGGTGCAAATAGAGAAGGGTTGGGTATGGGAATTCCCATGTAGCCAAGAGGGAAGGGTGTCGTTGTCGTCCCCGCAACATCAACTTCTGCACTGCAGGCACAACCATTTTTGTAGAGCGATCGGTTTTGGTGCGTGAAGGTCATATCGGCACGCAGATAGAGTCCTGCTACCCTACCGCCAAATTCATAATATGATTCGAGGTGTACGTTATGATTTTGTATCTGGGGATGGAAGCTTATAGTTCCTTCAAAGAGCGGTGATAATCCGAAATAGTCGGCAACGATGTCCTGGCGGTTATCCCGATTGACCACTTGGCTTCCCTTGAATGACAATGTCTGTTTGCCAAAGAGTGTCCGTGCAAGGCTGGAGGATTTGAAGCTCTGCTGATATTCGTAGCCGAGTGCAAGGCCGCCGTCGAAGGAGCAATCATCATTGCGATGCTGCCAAGGAAGGTAGCGATAGGCGGTGTTGTCATGGGTTGAACGTCCCAAGAGGATTGTTGAACATGACTGACATGCCGGTGTGAGGAGCGTTGTTGTGGCACGAAGCGAGGGATCAAAATCAGCGGGCGTTGTAAGATTAGCTGAGCTGGCAAACAGACTCGTTACGAGGGGAAAATCGAAGGCGGCTCGATGAGCAGTGCTCCAGGTGACGATACAGAGTATGGCAATTTTGCGGGCGGTATTCACGTGAAAAGTTCCTTTTTTATAGCGTTAAAAAAGTGTATCGAATCGAACTAGAAGCAGAATCCACCTTTGAGCCAAAGACCCCACTGTTTAATGTCACAGCAGCGCGATCCGCCTTCCACTTCACAGCCCATACTGAAATAGGGCATGAAACAGTTGTCACGCCACATATAATCAAGCGTTATGAACCCCTTTTGCGTCATGAGTCGTGCAGCTTGCCCCGATGCGATTGCAAGCACCGTGCTCAAATCTGAGCTGAGGGCAACCTGTGGATTAGAAAGGTAGGCGATGCTCAATGAGCTTACCGGTGTGCCGTTGGTAACGCTGGCAGGGCTGTCGCCATTGCCCTTAAAGACGTTGGTCCAATCTACACCAACCGTATTGCCAGGTCCGGTATTGGTTGAAAGTGGATTGTCGGTAGTGCCGCAATTGGTAATGGTTGCAGAATTCGTTGCGGTAGACGACAGCGGTGTGAGTAATTGCGAGCCGTCGTTAACAATAGCGCCTGAACCGTCCTGCGTATAGGTGAAGAAATTAGTACCTAAGCAGCCTTTGAGCCCATAGCTCTTGTTGGGATCGATAGCATCACAGGGACTCTTTTCCTTGAGGCAGATGCTTTCTCGCGTACGTCCAAAGATGTTATAGCCCAATCCTAACGAAAAGTTGCAATGGTTGTAGATGAGGCGTAATGTTGCATCACCCTGCACCTTAATGGTCGAATCGACAAAGCGTGTGGTAAAGTTGATGGCGTTGATAAAGGGAACGTTGAGCGCAGCCGGCGTTTGTGCTGTTGAGAAGGGGACAATTTGTTTCAAGAGCATATAGCGGCTCAGACAACCTCGATTACAAAAATCGAAGGAGCGAATTTGGCAATTTTTAAAGAGGTGTGTTGCATAACCGTCAAGGTAGATGGTCAATGCATCGCCGCAATCATTTGCCCAGAGTTCTTTATGCGCCGTTAAGCCGCCGCCCAGTTCATGGTGCCGTCCATTACCAATGATGGGGAAGAAGACGTTTTCCGCATATTTTTGGGAGCCGTTGAGCTGCGTTCCTGTTGGGGCACTGTAGCGGAGAAAGAGTCCAATGTGCTGATCTTCGCAGCGGACAAAATCATAGCCGAGATCGACGGATAGCCCTGCAATTTGATTATCGGTGAGCGCTTTGCAATTAAAGCGTCCGTAGCGCCATGGTGGTCGCAGGTCACCACTGCCGATGAGCGCGTTGGAAAAGAAATCTCCAAATGCAAAAAAGCCACTCAAGCCTTCCTGGATGGTTGGCGCTGGCACTGTTCCGGGATAAAGTCCGGTGATAGGGAGGCCCATGTAGCCGGGTGGAAAGAGCGTGGTATTGGTACCGGCTACATCAACTTCGGCCGGACATGCGCAACTTGAATTGTAGAGGGAGCGCTGTTGGTGGGTGAAGGTCATATCAACGCGCAGATACAACCCTTTGACGCAGTTGCCAAATTCAAAAAAGGATTCAAGGTGTACGTTGCTGTTTTGGATCTGCGGATGGAAGGTTATGGTTCCCTCAAAGAGCGGGGAGAGGCCAAAATAGTCGGCGATGATATCGTTCGTTGGATTGCGATCTGCTACCTGGCTTCCCTTGAATGATAAGGTTGGTCTGCCAAAGAGGCAGCGTGCCAGATCATTTGCTGCAAAGGTCTGCTGATATTCAAAGCCAACTGCGAAGGCGCCGTCAAAGGAGCAGTCGCCATTCCTATGCTGCCATGGGAGGTAGCGATAGGCGGTGTTATCATGCGTCGATCGGCCCAGGATTATGGTTGAGCAAGACTGACATGTGGGCTTCAGAATGGTGGTTGTTGTGCACAACGAGGCTTCAATAGGTTCTGCAATAGTGAATGCCGTGATATTTGCCATGCCACTACAAAAGATAAGGCAGAGCACGCCACTTTTAGAGATAAACTTCATATTCGTAAGTTCCTTTTCCATAACAATAGTCATCATGCAACGTTAGAAGGCAAATCCACCCTTGAGCCAAACGCCCCATTGTTTCACATCGCAGCAACCACCCGCTCCTTCAACCTCAAGGCCACCATTGACAAAGGGTGACCAGTTGCACTCTTCCCACTCGTAGCCAATAGTTACGAAACCTTTGTTGGAGAGAAGGCGGGCAATTTTACCCGATCGTATATTGAAGATGGTTGCAGGGTCAGAGCTAAGTGGGACGGCAGGAACAGATTTGAAGGCCGGTATCAAGCTTGTGGCATTTGTTGTGAGCGGTACAGCATTCGCCTGTACTGCGGGGCTGCCGTACAAGGCATTTTTCCAATCAACACAGAATGGTCCGGTACCAGTCAGCGATCCAGCTGCTACGGGAGAGTCTGTTGTACCACAGCTGAAGGCCGTGGCGTTGCTTGCCGTTGCATTGTCAGTTGTCGTGGTTGGTCCGCTGTTAATAGTTGGATTGACGGTGCTCACGATGTCGTAGCAGTAGTAGTCAACGCCTTCACAGCCCTTGAGACCGTACAGCGTATTGGGATTGACTGCATTGCAGGGTGATCCGCCTTGGATACACAGTTTTTCCTCTTCTCTGCCAAAGATGTTGTAACCGATGGCAAGGGAGAAGCCCCGTCGATTGTAGATGAGACGAAGTGATGCATCGCCTTGAACATCGATGGTCGATTTGACAAAGCGTGTCGCAAAGTTAATGCCATTAATCAACGAACCACCATAGTTAAAGTTCGTTGGATTGGTGGTAGAGCCGGTTGGGACTAACTCCTTCAAGAGCATGTAGCGGCTCATGCAGCCAGCGCCGGCAAAGTCAAAGGAGCGAATCTGGCAATCTTCAAAGAGATGGGTTGCATAGCCATCAAAGTAGATGATGACGTTGTCGCCGCAATCATTGGACCAGAGCTCACCATGTGCCGTTAATCCGCCACCCAGTTCATGGTGATGGCCATTACCTATGATGGGAAAGAAGACTTCACCAGCATTTTTTTGTGAACCATTGAGCTTGGTACCCGTTGGTGCACTGTAGCGGAGGAATATTCCAAGATGGGACTCTTCACAGCGCCAGAAGTCATAACCGAGGTCGATTGAAAAGCCGGCAACTTTGTTGTCTGAAAGATCGCAGAAGGCGAAGCGGCCAAATTTCCAGGGTGTTTGCATATCGCCAAAGAGGAAGGTTCCCGTCAAAGCTTGTGGAAGACTTGTGGCAGGCATTGCAAGGCCATCCTGCATGTAACCGGCAGGAAATGCGCTCGTGTTAGTCAGCACGGTGTTGGTTGAACAGATGTTACAACCATTATCGATGAGCGTACGCTTTTGGTGGCAGAAGGTAAGATCGGCACGTAGGTATAAGCCTTCAACCCAGCCGTCAAAGCCGAAGTAGCTTTCAAAATGGAGATTTTGATTTTGCACCTGTGGGCAGAGGGTTAAGGATCCCACGAAGAGTGGTGAAAGGCCAAAATAGTCGGCGATCAGGTCACTGCTTGCATCGCGGCCGACAACTTGGCTCCCTTTGAAAGAAAGTGTTTTGGTGTTGAACAAACAGCGGGCAAGATCACTACTGCCAAACGTTTGTTGGAACTCATAGCCGATCGCGAAGCCACCATTGAATTCACACATGTCAGCCATATGTTCGAAGGGGAGATAGCGATAGGCCGTATTGTCATGGGCTGAACGGGTGAGCAAGATGCTTCTGCAGCATTGACCACAGGTAATGACTCTCGATCCGGTACAGACAGAATCGCAACTACTACTGCAGCTATTGCCACAGCTGTTTGAACTACCGCAACCGCTGTCACAGCTATTAGATACATTTCTCAAATTACATTGATTATCGGTGTCAACGGTATCGGTGCAGGCGTCTGCCCGTACTATTCCGATGCTTCCGAGTGAACAGAGCATGATAACCGTGGCTACGATGTTCCTGTTTTTTTTCATGGAAGGCTTCCTTTTGGTGATGGCGTTGAAGGTGGGATGAGCAGGCTCAATGAACCGTTTCTCACTGTCGGGGAAACAATCTAGTGAAATTTTTTTTAAAAGCAATCACTTTACATTGTTCATGTATTGATCAGATCGGAGAAAAGCTTGTCCCGCCGCTTGCACCGCCGTAGGATACGGAGGCGTGTAGTCTTGCCGAGCCGGCTTGTCCCGCCGAAGTAACACGAAGGCGGATAGGCCCGGACAAGCGGAGGAGGATGCCCTAAAAACGGCAATTAAATTGGGTCCAGACGCCCCATTCGCACAGGGCTTTATACGGACCATAATTACCAAATTCTCCCGAGATACCCCAGAGCATTGTTTTTTCTGAGCAGGAAGTACACCAATGGTAGGAACTTTGGAGGAAGAGCGTGTGGACTTTTGAGGTTGGCGCTGCTGCAGAATTGAGATCGAGATTACAGGCGGTTAAAAAGAAGGGTGTTTCCGTTGGTGGTGGCGTGCAAAGGTTGTTCATATTCTTAAAGATGTAGGTATGCCCTTGCAGATTACAGGGTGCGCTACTGTTAATAAGCTTGAGATGCTCTTGGCTCCGTCCCCAAAAGTTATAGCCCAGTTCACAGCTAGCACCCCCTCGCTGATAGAGTGCATGAAGGGTGAAATCTCCCTGTACGCTGCAGGAGACGCGGGCACAACGGGTGGCAAAGTTAATCCCATTGATTAAGGAATTTGCATAAGTTGAAAAGCTGTAGACACCATTAACGCGGCTGATATTGATCTCTTCTAAGAGGTTGTATCGGCTCAACGGCCCTTTGCCGAGGAAATCAAAGCTACGGAGCTGGTGGTTGGAGAAGGGATGGGTTACGTTGCCGATGATGTAGAACTTAAACTGGTTGAGCTCGCACCAGGTTGTCTGAACATCTGCCATGAGGTTGAAGCCAAGCTCCCAGCGATCGGCATTGCCGATGAGGGGATGAAAGACGCAGCGGGGATTAAATTTACTTGCCGTAGGAACGAGTGTCAGTAAGGCAACTCGTGCGGTGGCGTGGTCTCCTCGATAAAAATCGGCGCCGAGTGCAATGGAAAGATCGGCAAGACGTGTCTGTGCGATATCCTCAAAGGGAATTCTTCCCGCCTGCCAAGGTGTTTGCATATCGCCAAAGAGAAAGTTGCCCGAAACAGCCTCTTGTAAGGTTTGCGTGGTCTGTACAATGAGGGCAGGATCTGATGACATATAACAGTTCGGGAAATAGTCGACTGCTGCGGGGTCATTGGTTTGGTGGGTATTGAGATTCCAACGGCTGTAGACGAGTGGAGCGCCGATTTCGACAAAGAGTGCCTCGCACCATGAGGGCAAATTTAAATGGTAAAAAAAATCGAGCGTGAGCGTTTTGAGCTGCGGCTTGAAGCACAAGCTTCCCTGAAAGTTTTGTGCAAGGCCGAAATTGTCGGCGAGCAGATCCGTTGGCGAACGGTCGGGGACGGCACTGCCGGTGAAGTTGAGCCGAGATGTTCCGAACAAAAGATCGGCGATCGCTTCTGGCTTATAACTTTGTCGGTAGCTCACCATGCCGGAGATAATCGATGGTTGCCGGCAACGATTTTGGTGATCATCATGGGGGCGGAGGTACTGGTTTTGATAATAGCCTTGTGGCTTTGGCAGAAAGATAGAACGAACAGCATGCAAGGGTAGCGTCATCATGAGCATGCAGTAGCACAATATGCGCTGTGATGTTGTTATCATAGCTCCTCCTTTCTTTTACCTGAGAGCGTTGCTATGCTCTTATGACATAACGGAATGGCACAAGAGGTCAACTGCCTTGTAGCTTTACATAAGCGCGATCTGAAGGGCAAGAGTGCAGATGTTTGAGCTGATTGCCGCACAAATTATTACCGAATCATTGCCGATAAGTAGTTCGGGCCATCTGGCACTCATCGAGCGGCTCTTCGAACGCTGGTCTGGCACCATCGTAACGGTTCCCCAACCGCTCATCTGGGCTTCTCATCTGCCCTCAGTTGTGATCATGCTTGTCGCATTCCGCGATCGTTGGTGGACGCTTATGCGTGCCCCGTGGCGCTGTCGATTTATCATCATGAATTTTGTTACGTATGGCATTATTGCTGAGTTGGCGACACTGGCACCGTACTTGGTGCTTTCGCACGCGATGGTACAAGCGCTACCTTTGACGGTGGGCTTCTGCATAACGGCCGCTGCTTTGTATAGCGACCGGTATCGACCTCGCGGGAACTATCAACCTATTTCTTGGCGCTGCGCTCTTTTAATGGGATGTGCGCAGGGATCAGCAGCCGTTCCTGGTGTTTCGCGCCTGGCAGTTACCTATACGATGGGCAGAGTGCAGGGCCTTGCACCCCGCCAGGCACTCTTCTGGTCATCACTTTTGGCGTTACCGCCTTTTGTTGCTGCGTCGTTGTATGGTCTATGGCTTGAACGCGGGACGTTAGCATCCTATGTAACAGCAATAAACTTCTGGTTCTGGGGAATAGTTGTGGTGCTTGTCGCCTACGGGGCCTTTGTGGCTGTCTACCGGGCCATGGTGCGTGGTACAATCTGGCGACTGAGCTGGTATATGGTTGTGCCGATTATGATTTCTCTGCTTTTTTGAGCAAGCGTTGTGTTAGATAGGGGCAAGAAGCTACATTGTTTGTGCTGTTTACTGAAAATCAAGAGGATAAAACCATGAAAAATTTACTCACTTACTTCATAATTTGCTCTACGCATCCATTTATTATGTTGTCATTTAATCTTGGTTATGAGCAGTTTGCTCAGGTAGAACTTAACCCTGGTACAACACGAGAAGCATGGTATAAGAAAAAACTTGCAGAGCAGGAAAAGCATTTACGAGATACTATCATTGCGAAACTCAAAATTTCTCCTGACGAATGGACTGCATGCTTGAACAAAGCGCGAGAGAGTATTGCAGAAACAGAAAAGGAGATTAAGCAGCAAATCCAAGACATTAGAGGTAATTGGATAGCTGACTATAACACCGGTGATATGTATAAGGCTGAAGACCCGCAAAAAAAATTGACTGATAAAGAGGTTTTGTTCACGATCAATGATAAAAAAATTAATAAAGTTAAGCGTATACTCAAAGACTTTGGATACTCAGGGGAAGTGGTAACGCTCTATCCTGTTGAGGGGGAATCTTTAACAGCCTATCATAAGCTTATTTCGATACGACCAGATCTATTTCTCTACGATACGGCAGATCAAGCATTTCGTCTGCGGCATGAGTTATCGCATATTAACAACCAAGATATACTTTTTGAGCGTGCAGTTAAAAATTGTGTTGCAGGGCTTTTTAGAACAGATTTTGATCCTGCTATTCATATAAAAGCAGAAGATAGTTTTGATATGACGAAATTAAAAGAAAAAAACCTTACTCTTGATGATTTTGATCAGATACATGATTTGCTTTTGAAAACATGGTGGAATTTTCATGAGTATCGAGCGGATATGGACGCAGTTTTTGCACTGAAAAACTATAAGGCGTTTAAGAAAAAAATTAAAGATCTGGATCAAATAGATGGATATCCTCTCGACTACCATTATTCTTCAGCCTATGCGTACCCAACACGTGGTGCGAATGTACATGCACCAGTAGCGTTCATACAAGATTTTATCGAAGGGTTGATTAAAGATAAAAAAAGAAGTAATAAGCCCAAATCAAAAGGGATTAGCTCGGTGTTTCGATGCTGCGGATTCTCAGGTTGAAGCAGAACTATCTGCGTAAAAACATGGAGACGAGTCAGCGAACTATGAACCTCAAGCAACATGCCGCCTTTGTGGAGCAGCTCCAAAGACTTGTAGAGCAGCAGAGTTCTTAAGGATTCTATGTCTGCATTGTTCTGGTTCCTTCTCTCTTGTACCGCTCTAGCCCACGACATGACACCCCTTGATCGGTTGCTTAACGAGGGGATTGCTGCACGCATCTTTCCGGGCGCTGTGGTGCTCATCACGCATGAGGGCAAGGTCATACATCGTAAAGCTTATGGTCGTTATACCTATGATGAAGACGCACCGGTGATGACGACCGAAACGCTCTTTGACATTGCATCGCTCACGAAGGTCGTTGCAACAACGACACTTGCCATGATGCTCTTTGATCGTGGTCTTTTAGATCTTAAATCTGCTGTTGGTGATTATATTCCCGCATACGCGGCTGCCGATAGAGCGGATATCCGGGTGAAACATCTTTTGACGCATACCTCCGGAATTCAAGAGCAGCTGATCACAACGCCCGGCATGTCGCGTGAAGAGCTCTGGGATACCATGTTGCACTATCCGGTCGATAACACTGGCGTTGAATATCGCTATACCTATACCTGCACCAATATGATTCTGTTGCAACATATTATCGAATGTATAACGGGTGCGTCCTTTCGCGACTTGACGCATTCCTGGATCCTTGAACCAGTTGCAATGCACCATACCTGCTTTTGTCCAGCGGATCGATCTCGCTGTGCTCCGACACGTGGTGTAAGTTGGCGTGGTGATTGCATACAGGGTGTTGTTGAGGATGATCGTGCCTTTATCCTCGGTTGCATTGCAGGGAATGCCGGCCTCTTTTCTACGGCAGATGACCTCGCTCGTTTCATGGCGATGATCTTGGGTGGTGGTGTTGCTGCTGATGGAAGACAACTCATTGATGCTGAGACCATTCGAAGTTGGACCACGCAACAATGTGCATTCAAGCGCGGCTATGGCTGGGAGCTCGGTAGACATCTTTCCGAGCACGCCTTCGGCCACTTTGGCTGGACGGGGACTTCTATTTGGGCAGATCATGAGCGCAAGCTCTGCTGTATTCTGCTTACGAATCGTACCTATCTATCGGATGGACCCGAGCGCATGCGGATCTTTCGGGAGCAATTTCATGAAATGGTAATGGCGGTGCTGGTGGAGTAGTAGAGCTTCTACCTAACTTTGAAATGAATAAATTTTTTGTGTGTCGCTTGGTTCATAATACTTCTCTATCACAGGGGCAACTGGTGAATTGCCTCAAATGGTACGCCAGCCCTTTCATCATCAAATCCAAGGTAATCGATAGTGCAGATTGCCGTAGTACGTATACGTACCGCCTTGCCGGACAATTGATGCTCATCTGATGACTCGGGAATGAGGGCATCTCTCAGTGCGGCGCGAATCGATTGCATAGAAAGCGGGTAGGATGTCCACTGGGTTGATAGAGGATATAAAGCTGGTAATGCCAGAGCGGCATTTACAGCCCAAAGACTATCCCGTGGTGGCAAAGTTATGTGACCAATGCCAGCGTATGCATGAACAATTTGATAACTTTTTTCTATGGCGTAGACCATGCCCTTTGCCCCAATGATTGCTCCAATGGACCCACTGAGAATTAGCAATATATCGTGGAATGTTATGCCAAGGAAGGTTGCATCGAGCGGCGGGGCGTATTTTTTTAGTATGATGTTTGTTATTGACCCTGATAGTATACCAATTATTGCAACGGCTCCGATCTCTTTAATAGCTTTAAGTTCTTGGCACATGAAATTGCAGAAACCTCCAGAATTAGATGGCCATGTCCAAAAGTGCATGTGGTACATGTGGATGGCTGAGGGTGGTGGAAGCGACGGGGCATGGAAACCTGCAAGCAGGATGCCTTCATAATCACAGTCGGGATTTTCCATAATGATGATTTTGCTGGTATCGCCCTGTTCAAGCTGCGTAACGAGCGCTTGTGCTCCAGGCATGTTCTTGAACACTTTGAGCAGCTTTTCCCGGTCAAATAGCGCTGAGCTTTTACCGAACAAGGCAGGGTTTTGAAGGGGGACTCCCTGGCTACCCACAATCTGGGCGTTGCCAAGCTGGACTATGCACAGGAGCGTAAGCTTTTTAAAGAGTTGTATGGGCGCCATTGATTTACCTACTCTTCATAAGAATTAGTTTAGTTACTCGCGAGCTGCCTCTGGGGTAGGCGCGACAAAGGCTCCATAAACCCCTTGGGATAGCTGAACAAAGCTCAATTTCTTATCCTTGCTACGTGCCTCAAACGGCTTGTTGGAACCCACTTCAAGTTGGTACCGGCCGCACTTGCCAACTAAGAGGGGTGTACCGTCAGAGGTACGCTTCGGAGAGAAGCTGCAGCGTTCAACGCCTTGTGCCCTTGTATTGGGAAGGGAGATATCAGTTGTATCTTTGTCGCAGGGAAAAGCAGCTTGGTAGCCAGAGATAACTGGTGTAAATTCTGCCCAGGCATAGTTCCCGTAATCAACATCCTTTCCCGTAGTCCTTTTATAAAGGAGATCCCAACAGCAGCGTAGTGTATCCCTAAATGATGGCACGAATGGCTTTCCATAAAGATGGGAAAAGTTGCTACTGCGGTTTTCAGCTAGAGCTTGGGCCATAGTTTCTGCGGAGGAGGTAACAGATTTCCCGCTCCACTTATCAGTCCATTTGACGTTGACGTGTAGTGAGTTGATTGCTAGCTGCTCATTGTTTTCATTGATCCCAGAGTTCGACAGGGACCGAACGGGGTTCAAGGCTGAGTAGCCAATGACCGAACCACCTGCGATTAACCCTGCCCTTTGCAGGTTTGTGAAATTGCGAAATCGGCTCAAAAAGGCAGCGTTTGCCTCAAAACAGGCCATGATGGCCGCTGGTATAAGCATGAGTATGAGATATTGATTATTTTTCATAGACTGTATCCTTAGTTGAATTTGAGTCAACTGGCCCCATTAATTAGACCTGCAATTTCCAGTATATCAATAACAACAAATATGGCAACTGGTGATTTTTTACTCACAAATTTAAGATAAATTCATATAGCATTTATTATAGAAATTATTGTAAAAATACATAATTATTATATGATGAAAATACAGTATATTGACTGTCGCCGGTTGAACCATTGGACCATGAGGAACCCCTATGAACCCCACAAGAATGGTTGTAGTGATGCTATCGATAAGCATGCTCTCTCTTGAGCTTGCGGCCTCCATCCCTCTGCAGGTGCGCGAGGCCTGGCTCGCCTCGTTTATAAACGAATTTTCTGCAACATTTAAACAGGAATATAGCGAGCTCTCTGATGAGGAGAAGTCGGCGCTTGAAAGCCAAGCCCGCGGTTTTATCTTTCAAGATGGTGATTTTGACGAATTTGCCACGGCAGAGTTTCAACAAGAATTCAGACATCGATATCCTCATGCTGCTTTGCCGCAGATAATGCGCACAGCTTTTGATACCGATTTTGGGCGTGAGAAAATTGAAGAACAATTCCCTGTAATTTTGGCCTCGATTGTGGCTAAAAATCCTGAGGCACAAGCTGAGCTTGATGCACTTTCGCCACGAGAGCGTGAAGATCTTCCCCGAAAAATTTATTATGAGGCGCGGATGACACGTCTCCACGCCATGGTACAAATCTACATTCCTGTTTTCGTAATACACCTTGTGGGTGAATACTATGCACAACAAGAGAAATAGCAAAATCATAGCAAGCGAAAGCATTTTTACCATGTCTCAATCAGGATATAGCCGCATTGGCCTTACTTTTGTTGCAAGCCTACTGCTCAGTTGCAACGTGCATGCAGCTTTTAAGCGCCCTTTTTTAACAGCAGCCATCACGATTACCCAACAAACACACATCGATGATAAGGGTTATGTTGCCACCAAAACTACAGTAGTTGAGCATGCAACGGGCAAAACGACAACAACAGCATCACCACTTCCTGCAGAGCTTGCATTTGAGAACATGAAGCAAGAAACTCTTGCGAAGCTTGATTTGTGGATTCAAGAGTATGAACGAGAAAAACGAAGATTTGAGCGGTATAAAAAACAGGCTGAAGGAGAATGGGCGTGGTTACGATCAAAGGATCATGGCGAGAAATTAAAAACATATACCGAGGCGATTGCCTTTTATAAGAATGGCCTTGCAGAATGGAGAGAGTATCGCAAGTTTTTTGCTGAGAAGCAGTATGGTACTGGTGCCCCTAGTGCTGACAGTGAAAACGTACCAGTCGTAGACTCTGTGAGTCCACCGGTTACCTCAGAAGCTTCAGGGGATGGTATAAAATAAATTTGAGCTACTGGGGCCAAATAGTACGACATTGCATGTCAATCATCCGCCCTTCCCGTATGGACAAAACTGGCCATTAAGCCATACTAATCAGGCATAATGTCCCATTGCGGCTCAAAATCAAATAAGGATTACTACCCATGAAACGAATGTTATTAGTCGGAGCTGCTGCTTTGAACCTCCTTCCCCTCAACGCCTCCCACGAAACATCAGCTGGCAAGGAGCCAGCACCGGTTGTCGTTTCGCTGAATCCAAGTCACAACTATGAGCCTATTGCGTGTGTTCCTTGCTCAACACATTCACAGATCGATGTGCAAGTAGCTCGAGCGCGTGCGGCATATCCCGCCTGGTCGTCCCGTACTGTCGGGGAACGCGTACAGATTTTGAATGGTGTCTATGAGACATTGAAGGAAAGGCGTGATGAAATAGCTGCTTTGACGACAAAAGAGATGGGAATGCCCGCGTCGGTGCGTAATCGTATTGATATTGATGCTGGCCTGGCTTATATGCGGGGCTATCTCGACCATGCGGAAGCATGGCTTGCTCCTGAGATAACATTTCAGAATGAACAAGAGACGCATACGCTCTTTTTTGAGGGGCGGGGCGTTGCCGGTGTCAGCGTTGCATGGAACTATCCCTTCTGCAATTTCATATGGGGTGTTATGCAAAACCTCGTCGTTGGCAACACGGTAGTCTTCAAGCATTCTGAGGAGTGCCCTCTCGTTGGTGTTCTGCTTGAAGAGATAGTCAACTCAACAGAACTTCCTAAAGGAGTTTTCAACGCGGTACATGGGATTGGATCAGATGTTGGTGAATATCTTATGAATAGCGATATCGACCTTATCCACTTCACCGGGAGCAGTAAAGTAGGAAAGCATCTTTATGAGGTGGCTGCTCGGAAATTTATCCCTGCTGTTTTGGAGCTGGGTGGTTCTGCTCCCGCCATTGTCTGTGAAGATGCAGATATATCGCTCGTGGTGGAATCGGTCTACTTTAACCGCTTTATCAATAGCGGGCAAACCTGTGATGGTCTTAAACGCCTTATTGTTCATCGGAGCAAATTAGAAGAAGTTGTTGCGGGGATCAAAGACATATTAGCAAGCAAAAAGATGGGCGATGCCGAAGATCCGCTCACCGACATAGGCCCGCTTGTGGCAAAACGCCAAGTTGATGCGCTGCAGCAGCAGGTAGCAGATGCCATCGCACAAGGTGCGACTGTTATCGTGTGCATAGAACAAGATCCTGCCTTGCGCGGTGCCTACTATCCACCAACCATTATTACGGGAATTACGCCTGATATGCGTGTCTGGAAGGAAGAGGTCTTTGGGCCAGTACTTCCCGTTGTAGCCTTTGATACGATCGAGGAGGCTATTGCCCTCGCAAACGATACTTCCTATGGCTTGGGTGGCTACGTTTACACGCAAAACAGAGAATCTGCGCTTGCAATAAGTCGTCAGCTTAAAACGGGGAATGTCACGATCAATGGGGCTGACTATGTTATCGCAGAAGATCCATTTGGTGGATGTAAAAATTCAGGCCTTGGGCGCGAACATGGCAAGCATGGGCTTCGGGAGCTATGCACCGTAAAACTTGTCGCCTTGAAGTAATCTTGAGCCTTGACGAGAACGCTGTCCTCATCTTGCATCCCACTTCTCCCCCATGCTACCGTAATAACAACACCATACGGCTTTGGGAAAAAGGGGAGGATAGATTCTCATGTCGATCGTAAAGATTTTTGCCTACTATTTTTGTGCCATCGCACTGACCTTTTGCTTGTTAACCTACAGCCCCTATGATCCTTCCTGGTGGTATGTAACCACGGAAAGTCAGACCATTCTGAATGCGGGAGGGGTGTACGGTGCACAGCTTGCTGCCTTTTTGGTGACGTTGCTCGGTTCGATGGCCTGGGGTACTCCGCTGCTCATTGCCGTTTCGGGCTGGTGTTACTATAAAGATTACGATGAACAGGTAACGGCGCGCCATCTGTTGGCAGTTACGGGTATCATGCTGCTTGGTACCGTTGTCTGTATCGAATATGGCTTGAACCTGGCATATTATGGCACCGGTGGCCTGATGGGTAGCGGTCTTCTGAAGCTTATGACCTATCTTGTTGGTCCCTATGGTGTGCCGCTGCTGTTGTGGTTGTTACTGACGACGCTCATGGTCTGGTGGCTTGGCACTTCCTGGGCACAGCGGCCGATAGCTGTTGTACTGCGTTATGCTCTCATGCTGCGCAACTATGCCATGACGTGGCGGGTACAGGTAAAAAGAGAGCCAGTGCGCGAAGTGCGTTTTACCGAGAAAAATTCTGATCCTGTCGAAGAAGATGCAGAGCCCCATAATCAGCCTGCCCACCAGCAGAACTACACCAAGCCGACCCATTTGCTGAAGCGCCATAAAGAGAACAAAGTACAAGCTGCCGATCTGGCGGCAACCTATGAGCCGCAGGCACGTGTTTTGGAAGATAAGTTGGCCCGCTTTGGCATTAAAGGCAAAGTAACCTCGATTGTCGTTGGACCGCTCCTTGTGCTCTACGAATATCAGCCCGACAGCTCAGTGCCACTTGCCAAGATTCTCGCCCGTGAATATGACCTCGTACTTGCCTTGCGGATTGTGGGTATGCGGATTCTTGCGCCCATACCGGGCAAATCAGTCGTGGGATTTGAATGCCCACGTGATGAGCGGGTGATTGTCCACTTTGCCGACCATCTTGCGGCAGTCGAGACGGCGGCGCAGAAGCTGAGATTGCCCCTGCTCTTGGGTCTGACGACGACGGGCAATCCCCACGTCGTCGATCTGGCAAGCTTACCCCATCTGCTCGTAGCGGGGACAACCGGTTCGGGCAAGTCGGTGCTCTTGCATAGCATGATCATGAGTCTTTTGTGTGAAATGGCTCCTGAGCGGGTACGGTTAGTCTTAATCGATCCCAAGCGGCTTGAATTTTCTTGGTATGAACATATTCCCCATCTTCTGGTTCCGCTGATCAACGATGCACGCCAAGCAATTGAGATGTTGCGCTGGCTTGTTAAAGAGATGGAGCGGCGCTATGATGCGATGGCCCGTGTTGGTGCCCGTGATATTGAAGATTACAACGTTCGTGATGGTGATAGCTTGTCCTATATTGTTGTGGTTATTGATGAATGGGCCGATCTCATGATGACGGGTGGTCGCGATGTTGAAGGCTTTGTGGTGCGTCTTGCACAAATGGCCCGTGCTGCGGGTATTCATCTCATTTTGGCAACGCAGCGTCCTTCGGTTGATGTTATCACCGGACTCATTAAAGTTAATATTGCAGCCCGTATTGCCTGTCGCGTGGTCTCCAAGGTTGATTCGCGCACCATTTTGGATGGTGCCGGTGCTGAAAAATTATTGGGCAGAGGGGATATGTTATGGATGGCGTCGGGAGCCCCGCTGCAGCGACTTCATGGATTGTATCTCGCATCTGAGGAGATTCAAGAGGTTGCAACCTACCTTCGATCGCAAACCGTCTGTTCTTATGTTGACGTTGCAGAACAGCGATCGGCAGATGATGGCGGTATGCCTCACGAAGATCGTGCGTTGTATGACGAAATTGTTGCTTATTTGCAAACGGTTGACGAAGTTTCTATTTCGCTTTTACAGCGCAAATTTCGCATCGGTTATAACCGATCAGCTCGTATGATTGACTATCTTGAGACTCGTGGTATGCTTCTTTCTTTAGAAGGCAGCAAAATGAAAAAAGTGTTACACTGACAAGTCTTTCTAACGATCTACGGGAATATTACATGAATCTTGACCGCAAATTTATTGCAACAGTTATACCAGAAGTCATCTTTCAGGGCGTAGAGCTTGTCATAACGGGTGAATGGACTGTTGATTCGAGAATCGTCAAGCAGGGTGATCTTTTTGTGGCGCTCAAGGGTTCAGTTGTCGATGGCCATGATTTTGTCATCGATGCGCTCGGGCGGGGTGCAGCAGCGGTGATGATCTCAGAATCGCGCTGGGCTGAACTTTCTGCTGCTTTAGTTCCCTACGTTGCGAAGGTTCACGTTATCATCGTTCCTGATACCTACAAGGCACTCATTGCGCTCGCCATGGCCTGGCGTGAACGCTTTACCTATCCGGTGATTGGGATTACCGGCTCGGTGGGTAAGACGACGACGAAAGAATTGTTGGCCGCAATTATGCGGGCGCATGGTAAGAACGTCGTTGCTTCCACGGGAAATCAGAACACGCTCATTGGCCTTGCGATCAACGTTATGCGCATGAGAGCCGACCATGACTATGCAATCTTTGAACTTGGCATTAGCAGACGTGGTGAGATGGCCGAACTTGCCCGTTTGGCAAAGCCCACGATGGGTGTCATTACGGCCCTTGGCCACAGCCATATGGAAGGCTTGGGATCGCTCGGTGATATTGCTACTGAAAAGCGAGATATCTTTGCCTACCTTAAGCCAGATGGTGTTGGTGTCATCAACGGGGATCAGCCCCTGTTGAGTGGCTTTGCCTATTCCCATCCTGTTATTAAATTTGGCTACAAGATGATCAATCAAGTTCAAGCGCGCCAAGTGCAGTGCCACTTTGGTAGTATACAATTTGCCCTCAAGCTCTATCGTGAGCGGTATACCGTACGCCTTGCCGGTGAAAATCAGTCCCGTGTCTACAATGCATTGGCGGCGGCAACGGTTGCCTACTATTTTGGTGTTCCCGCAGCGACTATTTTGCGCGCGATTGAACAGGATCTCCATGTCGAAGGTCGCTTTCAGAAGCGCTTCGTGCGGAGTACGCAGAGCATCATTATCGATGATAGTTACAACGCAAGTCCTGAGAGTATGAAGGCAGCGCTTATCGCCTTTGAACAGCTTGAATCATCAGGCAAAAAGATTGCAGTTCTTGGTGATATGCTCGAATTGGGCATTAACGCGCCCTTTTGGCATCGGCAGTTGGGAAGATTTTTAAGGAAATCGCCTTCGTTAAGCCATGTTATTTTTGTTGGCGAACAGATGAAATGGGCCGGTAAAGCAGCACCCTACGGTCTCAGTTATGAACTCAAAAATAATTGGGAAGAGGTGGTGCAGGCGCTTCGCGATCGCCTTACTACAGGGCAAGTTTCAGTCTTAATCAAAGCTTCACGAGGTATGGCCTTTAACAAGTTGGTCAATCTCTTAGCCGATCCGCTTGAGTCCTAATGGAAAGAAGTTACCATATTCCGGTATTGGTCCACGAAGTTGTGGAACAGTTGCGTCCTCTTGCCGGTGGTGTCTATGTCGACGTAACCTTTGGCGGTGGTGGCCATACGGAGGCATTGCTTCGTGCAGAGCCGGGTTGTCGTGTTATTGCCTGTGATTGGGATGAGCAGGCGTTGCGGCTCAATGCACCGCGCCTTGAGGCCCTATTTCCTGGTCGGTTGACCATCATCTGGACCAACTTTGCACGCCTTTCCTACCAGCTTAAGGAGCATAAGATTGGCAAAGTTAACGGTATTTTAGCAGACTTCGGAACTTCCCAGTACCAAATTAAAGAGAGCAAGGGCTTTTCATTTGCAATCGAGTCAGCACTCGATATGCGCATGTCGCCGGCACATCAGCAGGTTACGGCAGCCCATATCGTCAACCAATCGACACCCGAAGAGCTGCTCCACATCTTATGGGAATATGGCGAAGAGCGCTTTGCCCGTCAGATTGTGCAGGCCATTGTTGCCGTACGTAAGATAGCGCCGCTGACAACAACTACCATGCTTGCAGAACTCATCGAGGGGGTTGTTCCTCGTGCTGGATCGCGGATACATCCGGCAACAAAGACCTTCCAGGCGCTGCGTATGGTGGTAAATAAGGAGCTTGAAAATATTAAAGCACTTTTAGCTCGATCGGCGGACTTGTTGGTTCCCGGTGGCAGATTTGCGGCAATTAGCTTCCATTCGGGCGAAGATCGCCTGGTGAAGCATTTTTTCAATGATAATAAAGCTACTTGGAATGTCATCACAAAGCATCCCATTACGGCGTCCCACGAAGAGCGGGAGTTGAATCCCTCCTCCCGTTCGGCGAAGTTACGTGTTGCTGAGCGGCGTTCATAAAAATCTTGTTCCCGTTCTATCCCTTCTGCTAGATCATAACAATGGTGATTGTTATTGACATGCGGGGGTTGTATGAGCTTAAAGGTCTATCGCAAGAAGCGTAATTTTCAACGAACTCCAGAGCCGAAACCATCAGTGCGCCGTCCCACCAAGGGTGGTTCCCGCTACGTTATCCAGCGGCATGATGCTTCACACCTCCACTATGATTTTCGCATCGAATATCAAGGCGTTCTTAAATCCTGGGCATTGCCGAAGGGGATGCCGACAACGCCGCGTATCAAACGTCTTGCGGTGGAAACAGAGGATCATCCGTTGTCCTATGCAACCTTCGCGGGTGAGATTCCGGAAGGATCCTATGGAGCCGGCACGGTTGCCATCTGGGATCATGGCATCTTTTATAATTTAAAACATGACGCTGCAGGCAAGGAGGTTCCGCTCCAACAATGCTTCAAAGAAGGGCGACTAGAGCTCTACCTCCAGGGTAGCCGCTATCAGGGTGGCTATGCCTTGATCCACTATCGTGACAAAGATTGGCTTGTCATAAAAATGTTGGCGACAACGGTTAAGCGGATGGTACAACGGATGTTGCACGGTGACCATGCGTAAATTTCTTGCACAATACAAACTCAAGAAGCGAGCACAGCCGACCTGGATTAAGCCGATGCTGGGAACATTAGTCGATGAGCCATTTTCCGATCCGGAGTGGATCTTTGAAAAGAAATTTGATGGCGAGCGCTGCTTGGTCTTTTGCAACGGGGAGTCAGTAAAGCTCTATTCCCGCAATAAACAGCGGCTCGACAATGAATATCCGGAGATCCATGAGGCGTTCAATCAACAGGAATGTCGGAGCTTTATTGTCGATGGTGAAATTGTCGCGGGTACCGGTAAGCTTGGCAGCTTTGAACAGCTGCAAAATCGTATGAACGTGCGCATGAGCACGGCGGCAACGAAACGGGTGAAGGTCGCGATTCATATCTTTGATCTGCTCTACTATGAAGGTTATGATCTTCGTCAGCTCCCGCTCCTTGCGCGCAAAAAGTTGCTCAAACAAGCATTGTCCTACAATAAGACGCTCCGCTACTCATCCCACGTGATCGGCCGTGGGGCGCCCTACTTTGTTACAGCATGTCGGCAGGGCTGGGAAGGGGTTATGGCTAAGCGGGCTGCGAGTCGGTATGTGAGTCGCCGCTCTCGTGATTGGCTTAAATTTAAGATGGTCCATGGGCAAGAATTTGTCGTCGGTGGCTACACCGTTCCTGGCGGTTCACGGGTTGGCTTTGGCGCGTTATTGATCGGCTACTACGAACGGGGCAAGCTCCATTATGCGGGTAAGGTTGGCACCGGCTATACCGAACAGCTCTTAGCGACGTTGGCCACCAAATTGGCTTCGCTCCAATCGAACAAAAATCCCTTTGCAACAGTACCCAAGGTAGCAAATGCCCATTGGGTACGGCCGACGCTTGTCGCCGAAATCGGCTTCACCGAATGGACCAAGGCGGGTAAGTTGCGCCATCCACGTTTTGAGGGATTACGGGATGACAAGAGCGCACGGGATGTGGTTCGCGAGCGGCCTCAGAAACTGCGAAAGCGTAAATCATGAAAAGCCGCACGAACAAAAGAACTGCTCCTGTGAAGTTGCGCGTTGGAGGGCGCTCGATTACGGTGAGCCATTCCGACAAGCTGCTCTTTCCAAAATCAAAGATTACGAAGGCTGAGCTGATTGCCTACTACCAAAAGATTGCACCGGTCATGATTCCCAAAGTAAAAGATCGGCCCTTGGTTATGGTGCGCTATCCCCATGGCATTGCAGATGAGGGCTTCTTCCAGAAGAATGTAGCCAGCTACTTTCCCGATTGGATTGAGACGGTCTCGGTGGCACGACAGAGTCAGCCGCGTGCTCAGATGGTGCTCTGTAATAATGCGGCGACGCTGGTGTATCTGGCGAATCAGGATTGCATTACGCCCCATATTTGGTTGAGTTCGGTCGATTCCCTCCGCTGTCCTGATCGAATGATCTTCGATCTCGATCCCGGTGAGCATGTTACCTTTGCTGCTATCATGGAAGCCGCAAAGCTTCTGCGGGCCCTGCTTGAAAAATTGTGCCTGAAGCCCTTCGTTATGACGACCGGCTCCCGCGGGCTCCATGTGGTGGTGCCCCTCAAGCCGGAGCTTCCCTTTGCTAAAGTACGCGCCGTTGCCCGTACGATCGCCGCTTCACTCGTGAACCTCTATCCGGAGCATTATACCATCGAACATCGCATTGCCCGACGGCGGGGTAAGATCTTCATTGACTACCTGCGCAATGCCTATGCCCAGACGGGAGTTGCTCCCTATGCCGTACGGGCCATCGAAGGTGCGCCGGTTGCGACGCCCTTACGCTGGGAAGAGCTTACTTCTGACCTGACGTCGCAGCGGTACACGATCCACAATATTTTTACGCTTCTACGTAAGCGGAAAGATCCCTGGGCAAGGATGAAGGCATCCGCTCGGTCGCTCAAGCGGCTTACAGCGCGTCTTCCATAGCGCGGGGAGGGAGTAATGTCAACGTTGACACTGTTTTTAAATCAGCGTAAGATAAATTTCGGTTGTTTTTTCCGATAGTGTCCTGGTGTGGAGAGGTCCCACAAATGAAAATAACAGAGGTAAAAGTCTACGCTGCGAAAGATGGCGGCAGGTTAAAGGCGTATGCAACGATTGTCTTTGACAATATTTTTATTGTGCGCGATCTTAAGGTTATTGAAGGGCAAAGTGGTCACTTTGTTTCGATGCCCTCCCGCCGTCGCAAAGACGGGACATTCCGCGACATTGTTCATCCCTTGAACTCCGAAATGCGCAAGAATATAGAAGATGCAGTTATCGCTGAATATCTTCGTTCGGGTGAAGGAACTCTTTCTCCTGCCTATAGTGAGGATGGCGAGTAGAAGTCTAACCTTCTGACTTGCTTGAGACTTCAGGCCGCCGGTGCGTGGTTTGGAGTAGCATAGAGGCAGGTCTTTCAAATTTTTAATGGGGCGTAGCCAAGTGGTAAGGCACCGGTTTTTGGTACCGGCACTCGGAGGTTCGAATCCTTCCGCCCCAGCCAGTCTTCGTTTGGCTTCGAAGTTATACAAGAGCAGCCGCCAAACTACGCCTGGCTAGCGCCAGTTTTTTTAAAGGCTGCGACCATTGTCCGGCGTAGCTAAGTGCTTCGAGAGCATGGGTTCGATAGGATGAGCGTAGACGGACCAGTTACGAAGACTGTCCGGCGTAGTCCTGGACATCTTTTGTTATGCTTCGCAGCAGGACGAAGAGGGACTACTTTATCCAAGTTCCCGAGGATACATATCGATGACTTTGTTCATATTTTTTAAGGACACCCCATGACAACTCTACGCTCTAAAATCCTAATCCTCATGCTCTCCATCGCCACCATCAACCCCGCTGCTGCCCTCCCCGCATGGTATAGCTGCTTTTTTGCAAAAAAGGCTCAACAAGCCCCCAAGACCCTTTCTCTTGGCATGATAAAAATCATAGGCCCTTTCGATGGAAATATGGCTGGAAATGTTTTTAAAAAAATATTGCAGTTCCAAGGTGATCCAGAGATCAAAGGAGTTTTGCTGGTGATCGAGTCTACGGGTGGCAACATGGGAGAGCTGATATTCCGAGAAGTAGCAGCGCTTAACAGCGTAAAGCCTGTTGTTGTGCTTGTTCTTGATAGGTGTCATTCTGCGGTCTATCAAGTTGCCATAGGAGCTCAGTGGATCATTGCTCCTGCTGAAGCAACCATCGGCTCAATTGGTTTTTACTTCAATATTGAAAAAAATACAAACATTAAGTATCAGGATAAAGAATATAGCGGAGATGCGGCATTCGAAGTTATTTATGCTGGAAAATACAAAGTTATGAGGCATAGATACACAGCTCCTCTGAGCGAAGAGGAACGTATGCTGCTTCAGGAATATGCCAATGAGCAGTATAAATTATTTTACACAATGGTGGCACAACAACGGAAATTATCCCTTGCTAACCTCGACGAATGGGCAGAGGGAAGGGTCTTCACCGGAGAAAAGGCGCTGAAGCTTGGTCTTATCGATCAGGTTGGTGGCTTTTCCGATGCAGTGAAGAAGCTTACTGAGCTTATCAAAGAGCGTCAGGGCTCTGCAGAAGGCAAGGTAGTTTTCGTTGAGTAGCTATGAGGCAATAATGATGGGATTATTTCCAACGTGAATCTGATGAAAAATGCATATGGGAATGGAACACTGTTTGATAAGCATTGGCACCATTGTTGACCTGCAACAGGAAATCATGCGGATTCGCTAATTTCCGCGCCTGCTTTTGCGCCATGATGAGTTGGCCTATCAAAATAGCTGACGTGAAGTTTCTGTCCTTGTAATTGACCACATGTTGTTTTGGTATGATGAGAAAATCTATAGGCTGCCGCGCTGGGTTGCTCTTTTCAACTGCAATGGTATCACTATCTTCATTACGTACAGCGCCTCTGAATGTACGCTGACAAAAGGCACACGAACCATTATTTGGAGGTGTAGAAGCTGGGAAGAGTACAACATCCATATGGAATGGATTTGATCTGCCATCTATAATGACGCGAAAATCAGCATTGTTATGTTGTGCTACGAGCGAGAGCAATTGTGTTGCCATAGTTGCGATGAGAGCTTTATTTTCAGCATCAGATAAATTTAATGACAAAAGGTCGCCCGCCTTCTGTGCTGTTATGCGGAAGGTTGAAGCATTTACCTGTTTGAGCGTCGTGGCCGAATTATTCGTGACGATAGACTTTGTGCAGCCGATTGCCCCAAGAAGGGCGATGGCGAGCGATGCTATTTTTGCTGTCTTCATACTCATATTCCCCTGCTTTTTTACCATTCGTACTCTATATCAGGGTACCAGGGATAGAATATGTTGCAACCGGCTATACCTGTCGAGTATCTATGCCTGCAAAATTGTTTCAATTTGAAAATTGACAGTAGTTTCCTGCAGGAATGCCTTGAACGTGGGCTATAATTCTCAGGAAAAGCTTTGCAGCAGTAGTTCCCTGAGTCCCTTGCGGCAAGGATCTACTGTTACGCGATTTTTCAGAATATCTTCGCGTGTCACCCAGAGCGGTCTCATGGGTAGTTCGTAGCTATCGGCATTGCTGATAAAAATGGCATCACGATTGGTTATCAATCCGGTAAATACGGCGCATACGCTGCATTTTGTAGGATCAATAGTCCAGAAGAAATAATAGCTCCCTATGTAGCGATCTATGGCGATACTATAGCCCAGCTCCTCTCGTATTTCACGCAGGGCGCATGCTTCCAGGTTTTCTGCAGATTTGTTCGTAAAATCTACCTCTACTTTACCGCCAGCGGGTTCAACAGAGAGGTCGCCATGAACATTGCGTTCGATGAGCAATATGGAACCGGGACGATTAGGGTCCTTGAGGATGACCTTGGCAGAAGGGTACAGCACTCTGCTTATCCTTTGACGGGACAAGCGCAATCTTTTGCTGCCGTTGTAAGGTTGTGATGTAAAAGAGCCCAGGTAATGTTGGGCAAGTGATGGTGTCTTGGTTCAAAGTCCTTAATCAGCATAAACGCAAGTCCAAGATCTACGCCACCGGGATACAGTTTGCGAAGAGAGAAGTTGTGAGCCGTTGCTTGGACGAAACCTTGTTCATGGAGCCAGGGTGAAAATAGGAGCCCACTTTTTCCGAGACTGCGTATGAGGGCTGCATAGGGAGGAAACTGCAGGATTCTATCGTCTGAAATTGGTCGATGGTGGTGGCGTTGGTAGTAGAGCGCGGCATCATGTAAAGTCAGTGCGAGATGATCTTTTGATGTTACTACGTCTTGCGCCGCCAAAATACCAGAAGTTGTCCATATGTCCCGGCTTAACTTAAATTGTGCCGCACTGTCTGGTGCCAGCCGAGTGCGCATGATTTTTTGTGCGAGTTGCGTCACGTGTGATGCATTTCCGGCAGCTTGCAGCAGCAATCCAACGACGAGCAAGGTACAGTTAAAAAATATTTTTTTCATACGAGTTGCTTTCGACAAGTTATTCTTTGGCAGATATTTTCGACTCAAGCGTACATGGTTTTGTGGAAATGTTCAAAATTCAGAAGCGTCATACCAAAGTGATAAGTTCCGCTCGAATCAATATGAATTTGGATGGGGAGATCAAGATAGTTCTCTGCCCAGCGTTGCAACCATAAGCCTTCTTCGCGCACTTGCCAGATTTTTTCCCGATAAGCGCCAGTATCAGCATGTAGCATCAGAAGTAGTTACAATGGGACAGCAGAACTCAAAGTTTTATATGGTCCCCGGTCTTACCTTCCGTCACCTCGCACAGGCTTGGAAAAATAGTTATCATGACCTTGGCGAGCGCTGTGATCAGGTAGCTTCGGTAGAAAATACGAGATTTCAAGAGATTCTTGCCCGTTACCCACAAGAGCGCGTTGAACAACTCATCGCCCATGAAGATGATGAGTTGGTGCCTTGCTTCGGGAGTCCGGAGGACTTTGCATGGCTCAAAGCAAAGGTAAATTCTGCCTCAAAGTGACTAAGGTGCCGCGTTGCAGGATTTCAACGTGACGTGTGATGGCGGCTTGATTGACGTACAGATCGCAGAACGCTTTGAGCATGAGCTTATATCGTTCCTACATGAAGTGGGATGGAGAAAATAGGCTCCGTAATTATTTTTGTAAGCCGGCTATGACCTCTGCAAATCTAGTTTCAAAGGGTTTGAATAATGCTTCGCCATTTTTAACGGCCGCTTTGATGCTTGCATCATAAAATTCAAGAGCCTTAATCGCCGCCTCTTTGTCGCCGAGCTTCTCGACTGCCAGCTTGGTAATGAAGATATCATGTTGCAAGCCAGCATATGTTTGGATCTTGGTAATCAGTGGTGCAACCGCTATTTTCTGGAGCGCTATATTGAGAGCGCATGCGATCCCCTGTTTGATGGTCTGAAAAGCCCCTCAATTTAGGTTTTAACGCTTGCCGGTGCCGAAATGGAGATATGCTGCACCTGCCATGCTCGCTGCTCCGAGCCCGACCGCAAGGGCGCTGTAAGGAAATGCAGATTCGTCATGTATGTTGTACAATATCCGGCTCTTTCCCATTTCCGTAGCTTCGGGTTCTGTAAGCTCCCTATTACTGCTGTAGTGTTGCCGATATGTATGCAAAAGAGACTGTCGATTCATGAAAAGAATCTCCCAGAGTGATGGTATTTTGTTTTGATCAGGCCACGGTCTTTGATCACCAAGTACTCTTTTTTCCTTACGATGCCTATATGAAGCACCTTGGACTATTTTATACATTCCCCAGGCCATACTACACGCACCGCCCGCTAGGAGCGCTCCAGCGTAAAGTCTCGTTGTATCACTACTGTTATTGGATGCGCGCATTATGTTGGTGGGAGCCATAAGTGCAATGAGTGTGCCTAATAGAAATGTGCGGACATTTTTTGTTGATAACATACTATTTTCCTTCATTTGTATGAATTTCCATACCACCTCGTCACTTCTCGAGTATGCCCTACTATGGCAGGGCTGTAAAATGGGGGTTGTTAGTTTCTATTTGAATAGATTCTGGTCATAACTACCCCTCCTTTTGACGACGACCCTATGGCACTTTAGACTGAAAATAAGATAGAAATGTATGCATCTATAAACAAGGGTGGTTATTATGAAATACGCAGTAATTAGTATAAGTTTACTCTTTTCTCTGCAGTTTGCACATGGCTATGATGAAAAGGCTGTACGGGACGAAATAGAGCATATTACCCGCGCGATGAAACCGATTCTCGCTCAAGCAAACGCAGATATGCGCTTCTTCAAAATAGCTGCTTTCTTTCGTAAGCCATCTGAAGAGAAGTTGGAACGTATATCGAAGAATAGTGAGCTTTTGTTGGAGGGGGCGCGGAAAATGGAGTCGTCCTTAGTTGAGCTTGAACAGGAACTGGTACGCTTGAGATCTCGGAAGGATTTTTTGGGCCGCGGGGATGATGTGCTCTTTGCAATTATTAGCATGACGCTACTCTTTCCGTTTGCACTCGCTGCGCATGCAAGTAGTCAGCGGGCTATCAAATCGTTGGAGAAAGAGATACAAGATTTTCGTGGGGCACAAAGGGGTCTTGAAAAAATAGCTGAAGAGCTTAAAGAGCTTGTGGCGTACGTACGGTCGTAAACCCTTTATGCCAATGTCTCGTGTTAAAAGGCCAATGTAGCCTTAACTTTCTCAATAAAATAGTCTTCATTAAGAATAGCTTCCTTTGGATTAACGACAACGATAGTTCCTAAATCTATTAACCGCTCGGTGCTTTCTAGGGAGCCCTGAGGAGTGATAGGGCAAACAATAGGCTTATCAAGGTCATTGGCGTTGTCATCGAAAAACAATGCTACAACCGAAGCGTCGTGCAGATCTATCGGAAAAGGTTTGCCACCCCTTGCCTGAAAATTGCTTATCTTCCAATATTGATAATCATCTTGGATCGCGTAGTTTTTGCCAGAACTGGTAAGAATATCATAAAGCTCTTGTGCAGAGTTATAGATCGCCTTGTCTGTGTCAGTGCCTACATGAAGCTTGTGCTCTCTAAATATGCCAAATGCACTAAAGGCAAGTTGGGCTCTTTTTTCAAGCACAGGGACAATTTCAGGTAGATCCTGTCCAAAGGTGCGCAGATGAATGACATAACGGTCTCTATAGTCGCTTTCGTTAAGCCAAGCTATAAGTTTGAAAAACGAAGGGAATATCGTAGGACTTTCGGCTTCAAGGAGCTGCACCATATGTGCTGCTTCAGTAACATAGGTTTTATATAAGTCCGGATGATGATGTTCAAGGTAGGCGGGGAATTCTCGTAAGAGCCTGCTACGCTCATGTTTAAAGGCCTCACTTGCGCGTGAAAGGTTGGGATGGTTACGTGCAATTTGTCGGGTTACATAGGCATAGTATGATTCGGTGACAGAACCATCCCAGGCAAAAAGGGTAAATTCGGCCAGGATGCCATTGATCGTCTGGGCTAATGCTTTGCCCTGTACGATATCGGTTGCGATAATTGTTTTGTTGACATCAAAGTGGAGTACAAGGCGTTGGTGAGTAGTTTTAGTAGGTAGCTGTCCTGCCAAGACGAGCAGGCCTGATATGGTTATGCCTAGTAGTGTGTGCATAGAGTTGCTCCCGTTGCTTCTCAGGTGATATTCCATGTTGGAATATCGGGATGAACCGTAATTTCTTCTGCATTTTACCCCTTCTATTCTAAAAAGCAAACTTTCATACTGCTGTTTCGTTGCCATCGTGAGGTTACCATCAGCAGAGAGCTCCGTTAAACTTGCTGAGGAAAAGAAGCGTACGGCAACTGGACTTTCCGTACAACAGATGCAGGAGGTTCTCAAGCAAGAGGGTTTTGTATTGATGACCGCCGAGCGTGACGCGGCTCACGAGCTTGTGGAGCTGGGTACGTCATTGTCTCTGCTTGGGCTGGTATAAAATTGTCCCACAGGCTGAGGGACAATTGCGAAGAGCTCTCGATAATCCACCTACGCTCCTTCTATCGAAGTTAGACTTGGCGAAGTCTTCCACTCCGGACAGACAGGCTGGCGTGGGCACAGGGTCCTGCTTTTTCTTGAATTCCCATAGTCTATTAACATGCTTTCTGCTACAATAAAATAATCTCAAAAGCAATAAAGATCCCATCTGCTGCGCTGATGCACGAACTAATTGCAACGGTAACTATTTTGGTGGAGGAGTGCATGATGATGAAAAGAGTTATAGTGATCGCGCTCCTCGGGATTACGTTAGCACTTTCTGGTTGGCCAGGAAGTACGGCGGGAGGAGGGGGTCGCTCATCAGGAGGACGATCTGCCTCAGGTGGGAGGTCTGCTTTTACATATCATAGAGGGGGTCATGGGTCCTCTTCAGGTGCATGGAGTTCAGAGGCAATTTTTTCTATAGTCCTTGCCATTATTGGCATCTCAGGGTTCTTTTGTCTGAGAAAATGGACGCGTGATTACGAAGTTCGAGAATATTGCGAAACATTTCGGCTCGGGCTTATGCAGATGTTGTCCTTTCGTGAAGACGAACGTGTTGTTGTTGGTCCAATTTCGGAAGAAGTCTTGGAAGTTCTTACGAAGGCTGTGCCTCGAGGTGAAGTTGCCGTTCTCGACTTGATTGATACGGAGCAGGGTGCCTTCAGAAGTGCTGATTTTGACACCGTTCTGCTTCTATCTGCCCTCGATATTGAAGTAGCGGAACAGAGTAGGCGGGAGGTTATCTTCCAGCAAGCTTTGCGGCTCTGTGTAAACGGAGGACGGGTCGTTGTTGTCGAGCGGGAGATCGAACAGGATTATCGTTGGCGATCTGCTGGTGTGCCTTCTTACATGGCCTTTGAACAGGCGCTGTACCAACCTCTTTTGTCGGACCGATATAGGTATCTTAATGTAATAGTGAATTCTGAACAGATAAGTTCTTACCCCTGGCGGGCGGTCATACTTCGCAAGCGCATGCTACAACTTTCAGAGAATCTAAAAAATGGCGAATCTAAGGAAGCGTAACCCAAATCAGCAGCGCAGACATCAGCAGAAGCGGTATTATAATAATGAAAGAACCCAATTTGGAGCTCTTGTAATTTTTTGCAACGATTAAGCTGGCATGAATTTTTTTGTAATCAATCGATGCAAGGATAACCAAAGCACATCCCCATATAATCAGCGTTTC
>Ga0207116_10045_pt3 | contig 30935 bp, 24 predicted proteins | sample Alteio_BWMinHeat_44_FD_153550 | JGI IMG/M metagenome (GOLD analysis project Ga0207116, IMG submission 153550) | Enriched cells from forest soil in Barre Woods Harvard Forest LTER site, Petersham, Massachusetts, United States -... | ecosystem: Environmental > Terrestrial > Soil > Temperate forest >... | reverse complement strand
TCGCGCGCCATCACCATCGTCCTCGACGGCCACAAAATCATCCGCCAGCAAATCACCGTATGCCTTCTTGTCTTTCTTTTTGAAAGCCTCCCACTCAGCTCTGACATTTGATTCAAGTATGCCATTCACTTCGGGCTGAGCCGCGACAGAGTTAGACGACGTGCCTTGGTTAGCTTTCTTGGCCGGTTGCTGCGCCGGGGCGAGAATCGCGGCGAAGAGGATACCGCCTGCGCAGATGTGTAAGACTCGCATTCGTATCTCCTCAGCGTGGCGAATCTTACAAGCCTGTCGCCAAGCCGTCAAAGGATAGGGGAAGTCAGTAGTGGCTTGTTTTCCAGCCACAACTGGCATCATCGCGAGGGATCTTGCGCGCAGACAGGCGATCTATCCGGCGAAGCTCCGCGCAAGATCCCTCAGCCGGCTGAACTGCGCCGGAGTGCGGGATGACGCCTCCGAATGAACATCTAATCCAAACTGAGCTACGAGCGGGAATCCGCTGCATGGGACCGCGGGCGCGAACACCAACTAGGGAGACACAGTAGTTTTGGAAGGAAGTGCTCCAGTGCGGAGGCCGTTCCACACTGGAGCACAAGTAAGGTTAAGGCAGGTAGTACCGGAAAGAGGTCAAGAACATATTTTCGATCCCATGCGGCCCGATGCCGATGGTGCTCCCCTTGGGAGGTGCACCTACCCAGGTGTTGCGCACGATGTACGAATACTGCGGGCCCCACTGCAGTCTGCCCTTCGGACCGTTGTAAAAGCGATACCAGAACCCAAAGGTACCTTCAATCAGGTTGCGGGTATCACCGGTGCAATTGCCAGGGTTGGTCGGAGTGAACCCATTAATGGTGGTGCCCGGCGGCAATTCGGTCGAGCAACCGGAGTTATTAAACAACGGCGACCCATAGCCGACGGCTTTGCCCGATGAATTGAGGAGCCAATACTTCTGGACATATTCGCCTCCGCCGTTGGCATAGATATCCAACTTAGCGGCGTGGTATTCCAGGGTACCCAGGGCCTGATAGCTGCGCAGCGGAGACAACGTGCCGTCGGGACGGACGGTCGCGTCCGACAATCCAACTGTACCGTAGCGGCCGATGCCGGCGCCGCCCAGAAAGTGCATGCCCACATCCACATGCTTATTGAGGAGAGAAACGCGACCATTCCCCCCCGCACCCCAACCGTCCCTGGAGTTGTTCAAAGCGCCCGCCGCCGACGGCCCCGTCACTCCGTCGCAAATTGAAGTGGCGCTTGCAGTCGCGCAGGGGAAAATACGATCACGGAAGCGGGTGTACAGACCGAAGATCTCGAAGTGACTCCACTTCGAAGGTTCCAGGGCCGCTTTGAACACCAGGTCCGGGCTGGGATTGAACGAGTAGTTGGCGTTGAAAGCATTGTAAAGACCACCGCTGTTGCCCAGAGAACCGACCACGAAATTGGCAGCGTTCCCGTGAGCCGTCAAAGTTTCCTGCGAATTTTCGACTGAGAAGCCCAGCCACAACTTGTCCGCTAAGTTCTTGGTGATCCGGAAACCATATTGCCGCGCCCAACTAAAACCCGCAGTGTATTGCGGGTCAATCGTCATGGGCAGGGCTTCGGAACGGTTATCCAGTCCTTTCCTTGTCTCGGTGACCAAGCTCCACATTTGTCCGCCAGTGAAGGTCCACCCGTCACTGAGCGCGGCCTGACCCCAGGCCTGCCGCTGACGGAGGGTGTAACTGTTGCTCTCGTTATTGTTCGAGGTGACGCCCGCAGAGAGGAAGTCGGCTTCCACATAGCCGCGCAGGGTCGCGGATTTCAGTTTGCCTTCGGCTAACATGGAAATGCGCGACTGACGGCCGGACCCAAAGAATTCCGACAGCTTGCTCTGCGAGCTTCCGGAGAACGGGGTTGAATTGAAAGGCGTGTTGATGTCGGCAGCCAGCGCTCTTTGCCGCCACACCGTTTCCGCCGCCAGGAAGCCACCGGGGGTGATGGTAATGCCCTTCACGTGAATGGCGAGGGGGCTTTCCAAGCCAGAAATCGTCTTCTGGGTCTCCTGCAGGGTGAGCGCGGTATTGGTTGAATTCTGTTTAAGATCAGAGACATCACTGGACAGGGCAGTGACCGTTTGTTCCTGCTTAGCACTCGTTGAAGCAGCGGCCTCCGCCTGGCTCTGAGCCTGAGTGGCAGCCGTCTGATTTTGATCCAGCCGCTGCTGCAATTGCTGAATCGACTGATCGCGAGTAGTTAGATCCTGCCTGAGTTGCTGGATTTGCTGCTGTTGAGCATCGATCGCCTGCTTCATCTGATCGAGCTGTGCAGCCACGCTGGATCCGGTTGTTGCTGCTTTGCGTTTTTTGGGGCTGCTGCCGCTACTGGATTGCGGAGCTGGCGCCGCGAAGGCAATGGCGGTCATCACGACCGACAACCCGAAAGCTAGAACGCGCTTCATTCGTCCTCCCACGTGACAAATAGAGATAAGAAACCAACGCCCGATTCCGAGGAACCAGTGCGCAACTTTAGTCAGAAGTCAGAAGTTGTGCAAGCGGTCGATGCTATGCGGCATGTGTTAACAACTGATGAATATTGGATAAATATCCAGTGAATCGGGCGCGAGTGCTGAGCTTGATCGCATTGATCTTGAATAACTTACCCAGGAGTCAGCCAGTTTTCCAGCGATTCCATTCCGACGTGTTCAACAGACAAAAAGTGGATCTTCCCGGGAAAGATTCTAGAACCTGGCAGCCTCGCCGAGTACATCGGTTGATACTGCACTTGGACCCCGAATTGCGTCCATCATGTCTTAGAGAGTAGGGGTGGACTACGACGTAGTGGCCGGAAAGGAGCAGACTGAATGCAATCCAGGAAAACGATGTTTGCCTCGCGGTCCATTGCGATTGTGACCAGCCTTCTGATTCTGTTTGTGGCTCCCGTACAGGCGCAAAGCAGGATTTCTCTTGTAGGATCTGGCTCAAATGTCCCGAGCCACCTCTATGCGGCGTGGACGGATGAATTTAACAAGAAGAACGCCAACATACAGTTACGCTACCTTTCGATGAGCACGGTGGAGGGTATCCGTCAGATCAGCGAGGGCTCGGGAGATTTTGCAGCGGGCGAAATACCGCTGAGTCCCGAACAGATGCATGGTCCCAAGGTTTCGCTGGGACAGATTCCAAGTGTGCTGGTGGGTCTTGTTCCCATCTATAAACTCTCAGGCAACCCGGAGCTGAACTTTTCAGGCGAAGTCCTGGCACAGATTTACCTGGGAACAATTAAGAATTGGAAAGACCCGCACCTCGCAAAATTGAATCCCGCCGCGGCTTTGCCGGATCTGCCCATCTCAGTGGTCCACCGTTCCTCGGGGAAGGGATCGAACTACATCTTCACCGATTTTCTATCCAAGACGAGTGCTGAGTTCCGCTCGCAGGTGGGCGTCAACGCCTCTCCGAAGTGGCCGCTGGGGACCGAGGCTAATCGCGGCGAAGACATGGTCGAACAGGTAGGGTCGACACCGGGTGCGATCGGCTACGTAGAGTTGAATTTCGCGCGGCGCCCCGATATTGGATATGGCAACGTACGGAACTCAGCAGGACGATTTGTTAGAGCCACGCCCGCGAGCATAACCGCCGCCTGCGTCGCATTTCAAAAATCAATTCCCAAGGATTTTGGCATATCTCTCACTAATGCTTCTGGCAAGGAGTCCTATCCGATTTCCAGTTTTACCTGGCTCTATGTGCCATCAACCGCATCTGCTACCGAACGCAGTCGGGCGCTGGGACAATTCCTGGCTTGGGCACTGGCGGACGGCCAGAGTATCGCGCAGGGTATGGGCTATGCCACACTTCCGCCCAGCGTTCTGTCGAAGGCGAGAGCGGCTGTAAGCTCACATAGTCGATAACAGTCCTGGCTGGTTATTCAGGTGGGTTGAGGGGCGGGCGTTACGCACAGAAAAGAAAAGGCCGTGACATTGGTTATGCTCTAGCCGCCGACTCCTGCGAGGGAGTCATCGGCGTGGAGGCATGCACCATCACGGCCCTTGATGCGATCGCCGCTTTCGCGGTCCCAAACCCCAACCACTCCTCGCAGAGTTAGTCGGTTTTTTCGGGTTTGGCGGCCTACCGGGTTGCCCCGGCAAACCGATCACTCAGTCTACTTCGGACTGGCAAAATTTTATTTGTGCCAACCCTTTCGACCGTCGACGTCGCGAACCTTAAACATTCCTGTAATAATTGTCAACGCCCCTTTTCGGTGCAACATCGACATTTGCGAGACAAAAAACAAAAATTACAAATCATTGAGCGCTCGGCATTTGTCGGGAGGCAAAATCGTTGCGCCTCGTTTTCCACAGAGACTTCCACAATCGTGAAAATGGTTCGAGGTTCAAAAAATGAACCATCATCATGTCTTGACGACAGAGAGCTGGGTAATGCATGGTTTCTCTTACAGGAACGGCGCCATGTTAGATCTCGTAGCCTATATCGACGGCGGTTCTCTGGGAAATCCGGGGCCATCGGGTATTGGCGTGGTGATCGAAGGCTCTGCGGCAGGAAAGATTAGAATCGCAAAGTGGATTGGGCGCCAGGACAACAATGTCGCCGAATACGTAGCGCTGCTGGAAGCTATTCAGTACGCTTTGGCCTTGAAGGCCGGGGCCCTGCATGTTTATTCCGATTCGGAAGTGGTGGTCAGGCAGATGATCGGCGAGTACACCTGCCGCAGCCCGCGCCTCTATTCTCTGAACTGGATCTGTCGTAAGCTGGCCCGCTCATTCAATTTCTCGATCTCCCACGTCCGGCGGGAGGACAACACCGAGGCGAACGATTTAGCCTGCTCGGTGCTACGCGGAGAGCTTTCGTAGCAGACCCGCTAGCGAATTTTTTGAGGCTCACGGACGCCGACGTCTGAGCATCTTATGCGGCCTCGAAATCACAGATTTACTGAAGTCCGCCTTGGCTTTTGTTCAATCGGTCAGCTTCGCGCTGCTCAGCTGTTGCCTCGGCTGGGCGTCCAGTCAAGGTGTAGATTTCGGCCATACGCCGGTGCGGTTCAGCCTCGAGCGGCCGCAACCTCGCTGCCTCTTCAAGATAACGAAGCGAATCCGAATACTGCTTGGCAGCCTGGCTTTTCTGCGCAAGTCCGAAGGCCGAGATGTAGAGCAGGTCCGACGTTGAGGAATCCTGCGGATTGAGTTGGTGTGCGTGGTGCAGCGCTTGATAGGCTGGAGTATCTTCACCCAGCTTCATCAGCACGGCTCCATAGAGAGCGTTCAGCTGAAACAGATCTGGCCAGCGTTGTAGGGCAGTTGCAAGCGGCGCGCGCGCTTGCTCAAACTGATTGAGCTGATAGTAGGCGAGCGCCAGATTGTATTGCATCTGCGGCGATTGTGGAGCCAGTTCCGCAGCGCGGCGCAGAGGCTTCAGCGCTGCTTCCAAATCCCCATGTTGGCCGTAGATGGTGCCCAGTTCGGTCAGCTTCTCGGCGTTGTCCGGATCGTATATTTGTTCGCAAAGAGCGCGCGCTTCCTCGCGAGGGCCCCGATCCAGCTTTTGTCCGCATTCCAGCCTTAGCTTGCTCTCATTATTGTCGCGCTGACGCAACTGCTCCGACAGCGCCAAGGCCTGCGTTGCTTCTTGCTCCCGCCCCTGCTTGCGATACACGGACGCCAGTTGGTATGGGATACGAGCATCCCGCGGTTTCGTCTGGGACGCTGCCTTTAACCATTTTTCGGCCGCGGTCAAATCACCCTGCTTGAAGTATGCATATCCGAGATAGTAGGCGGTGTCGGGAAAAGGCGGCTTGACGACGGCCTGTTCGAGATTTCGGATCGCGCCTTCAAAGTTGTGGTCGTCCAGATCCAGCCTTCCCAGGTAATAAAGGACGTTGGGATGATTCCCTACCTCGCGGCGCACGATTTCGAGCTGCTTACGCGCTTCATCTGATTTATGCATCTCGAAGAGTGCGACGGCCAAGGGGAACCGCGCCCTTAGGGTTAACTTGGGGTCTAACTGGAGGGCGGCTCGAAATTCGCTCACGGCGGTCTCGTACTGGTCCAGCTTCAAGGCATCGTAGCCCTTACCCAAGTGGACTTCGGGAGCATCGCCTGCGGAGGGCCTCGCGGTGGGGGCCTGCTGAGATGCAACCTGGCTTACTTCTATCCAGAACAGTGTTAGCGCGAGCAATAGCGGCAAGGATCGTTGGATGTATCGAGGGAGGTATCGAATCCTCATGGTATTCCGCCGCAGCCCCCGGGCAGGGACGGAGGATCATTCATCTCTGTGCTCAGCCGAATCTTCAGGGATCGATGCCTGAAGATCCGTTTCGTGAGCGCGAGCGAGAACCTGCTTCCCAAGGAAGCAGGATCGCGCTAGCGCTATCGTAGATCAGGCTATTTCGGCTGCGGCACGATGCGCAGATACGGCTTGGGTGACTTCCAGCCTCCAGGATATTTCTGCTTGGCTTCATCGTTCGATACCGCCGGCAGGATGATCACCTCGTCGCCCTGTTTCCAATTCACCGGCGTTGCGACTTTGTGCTTGGCTGTGAGCTGCATGGAATCAAGGACGCGCAGAATCTCATCGAAGTTGCGGCCAGTGCTCATGGGGTAGCTGAGCTGAAGCTTGATCTTTTTGTCCGGACCGACCACGAAGACAGTGCGGACGGTCGCATTGTCCGCGGCGGTACGGCCGGCACAGCTATCGCCGCTTTCGGCCGGCAGCATTCCGTAGAGCTTGGCGATTTTGAGCTGCGGGTCGCCGATCATCGGATAGTTCACCTTGTGGCCCTGAGTCTCTTCGATATCCGCTGCCCATTTGCTGTGATCGCTCACGGGATCGACACTCAGCCCAATGATCTTGCAGTTGCGTTTGGCAAATTCGGGTTGCAGCCCTGCCATGTAGCCGAGTTCGGTGGTGCAGACCGGGGTGAAGTCTTTGGGATGTGAGAATAGGACCGCCCAGCCATCGCCGATCCACTCGTGGAAGCGGACCGTGCCCTGCGTGGTTTCGGCCGTAAAGTCGGGCGCAGTGTCGTTAATGCGCGGAATCGCGGATATATTTTGCGTTTGGACTTGGGTGCTCATAAGTTTCTCCTCGTTGGATGAATTTCTTGTTCATCCGAAAGTTTGGGGACGTTCGTCACCCGCCGCAGCCTGTAGATCGGGAGGGTATCAGTCAAAAAAGAAACCCAGCCAGTCTGGCCGGGTGGGTGACAGAAACCGCGTCTGTGCTACCCACACACCGGCGTCCGCAGACAACAGCACAGGACGACCGACGCGGAGCGCAAGCACATCACGGGATAGAATACGCGACCTCCAAAATTCAGTCAAACGAGGCAAACCTCGCCGGCGGCCGGCTGGCGCTACAATGAATCAGCATGGCGACGAAACCTCGCAAGCTTCCTTTTGTGCAGTTAGACGTTTTTTCGTCACGTCCGCTTGAAGGTAATCCGCTTGCCGTCTTTTCTGACGGCCGAGGACTCAGCGACCAAGAAATGCAGGCCCTAGCCCGCGAGATGAACCTGTCGGAGACCACTTTCATCTTGCCTCGCGATGTCGCAACGGAGCGTAAGCACGGGACGAGAGTTCGCATCTTTACCCCGACGGAAGAATTGCCATTCGCCGGTCACCCCACGCTGGGCACGGCATTTTTCCTGCGCGGGTCGAGCGGAACTAGTGAAATCGCTCTCGACCTCAACGTTGGAAGGGTCCCGGTGCACTTTGAGGAAGCGCACGGGCAGCCGCTGTTCGGTGAGATGACTCAGGCGGACCCGAAATTCGGTCCGCAACACGACCGCGAAGCCGTGGTGCGTGTGGCTGGCTTGCGAGACGGCGACATCGATCCTTCGCTGCCCATTCAGACGGTTTCGACTGGACTGCCCTTCACCGTGGTTCCCTTGCGCGGGCTGGAGATCATCGAACAACTTCACGTGGATGTTGCCAGCTCTGCGGAATATCTAGAACAAAGCGGGGGGAAATTCTTCTATTTCGTTTCGCGGGAGACGGTTGATCGTGCCGCCCGGCTGCACGCCCGCATGATGTTTTATAGCGGCGAGGATCCGGCTACCGGATCCGCCGCGGGATGTGTGGCAGCATGGATGGTGGCGCACGGTGTAGCCCAGCCAGACGAACGCGTTCTGATCGAGCAAGGAGTCGAAATGAAACGGCCAAGTCGCATTTTTGTTCGCGCATCACGCCGGGATGACCGAGTGGTTAACGTTCGGGTTGGTGGAAATGTTGTGGAAGTCCTGCGCGGAGAAGTTTGTTTTTAAAATCGAGTTCGCGATTGTGCCGAAAAAATCGTGAGATGCACAACTCTGAAGATTTTTCAATGGGCTGATCTGCCATTGGCATCGACGGCACTTTACATCTTGCGCCAGAGCCTCTACGATTCATCTCGCTCTAAATTCTCCCGGTCACTGAAAAGGTTTTCGAGTCCCCCTGGCGCCGTCGCCGCCCATGCGCTCCGCCATTCGGAAACACGAATGAAGCCCAAACGAACGATTCTCTGTGTAGATGATAACGAACAAGCGCTCTCCATCCGTAAGGTGATGCTGGAAACTCGCGGCTATCGCGTGGTTACGTGCATTAGTGGCGAAGAGGCCCTGGAGTGTTTCAAGAGGGGCGGGGTGGATCTGGTGCTCACTGATCTCATCATGCCTGGCCTCGACGGAAGCAAATTGATCGACGCGGTTAAGAACATCTCGCCCCAAACGCCGGCAATCCTGCTCTCCGGCAAAGTCAGAATCTACGATCGCGACACTCGTGCTGATGTGTTTCTACCAAAAGGCATGTACGCACCCGCAGAACTTCTGGAACGCATCCGTCTTTTGCTCGTCCGCAAGCGCGGGCCCAAGCGCGCGCCGCAACGGGCGGAGCGTGCGACAGCCACCAGCGCCGCCTAGACCGCTCCGAATCCATCCACTTGCGCACGGCTTCGTGTAAGATCGATGGTTTGGATGGCAGCCTTTATCGAAGCCGTGGAACTGCGAAAGGTTTATCACGTGGGCAAGATCGAAGTGCCCGCGCTGCGCGGCGTTTCCTTCAGCGTACAAAAAGGAGAATATGTCAGCGTGGTGGGCCCCTCGGGCAGCGGCAAGTCCACGCTGTTTTACCTTCTGGGCGGGCTAACCCGCGCCGATTCGGGCCGTGTGGTTATCGACGGCGACGATTTCGCCCAGCTCTCAGACGCGGAGCGCACTAGGATGCGCAAGCGCAAGATTGGCTTTGTTTTCCAGAAATTCAACCTCTTACCTACCCTGGACGCGCGTTCCAACATTTATATTGCGATCGATATCGCGGGCACCAATGGCAGCTTCGACAAAGCCTACTTCGAGCGGATCATCGGATTGCTGGGGTTGGAGAATCGTCTGCCGCATCGGCCCTCGGAGCTCTCCGGAGGAGAGCAGCAGCGGGTGGCGCTGGCACGGGCGCTGATCAACAAACCGGCAATCGTGCTGGCTGACGAACCTACCGGTAACTTGGATTCGAAAAACTCAGAAATTGTGCTCAATATGTTACGCCATTCGAATCGCGAACTGGGTCAGACGGTGCTGATGATTACGCATAATCCCGAAGCCGCGAGCTATGGGGATCGCATTATCCACATGCGCGACGGCGAAATCGTTGCGCCTGAGAAAGACCCACAGTGGACCGGCCACTCAGCTTAAATTTCGATGAGTTGAGCGCGGCACGCTGAGTGCGAAGATCATGGAAGATCTGCGAAAACCGATTCTGCCGGGCAAAGGAGCGTCGGACTACGAACGCTATCTGCGCACCGATGATCTGCTTTCCCTGCAAAAGCGTCCGGAGGAATTCCTGCATCCGGATGAGCTCACCTTCCAGGTGGTGCACCAAGCCTCAGAGCTGCTGATGAAGGGGACTGCGTGGGAATTGGACCGGGCTCGCGTCCACATTGCAGATGGCGATTTCTCGAATGCCGCTCGCTTGCTGCGCCGCGGCAACTACATGTTGGAGTATCCGATCTCCGTGCTCCACGTGCTCGAAACCATTACGCCGGTTGACTATCAACTCATCCGCGCTGGATTGGGACACGGCAGCGGACTGGATTCACCGGGCTTCCTCGCCCTGCTTCACATCGGTCCGCGCCTGGGCGAAGCTTTTCACGGACAGTTGCTCAAAGCTGGCTTGAGTGTGGACGATCTTTACCGCCGCCATCAGGAATTCTTTGGACTCCACGATGTGGCGGAGAGACTGCTTGATTTTGATGAACGAGTCCACCTCTTCCGCTTTCACCATCTGAAACTGGCACAACGGATCATTGGCGGCGGAGTGGTCGGAACCATGGGCACTCCTGTAGAAGTCCTGCATCAACGCATGGAACACCTGTTTTACAAAGAGCTCTGGGATGTTCGGAACCGGATCACAGCACAAGCCAATGAAGCCATGCAGAAGAGTGGAGTCGGGCCTCAATATTAGGGGTATTTCGACCGAGGTTCGCGCCGTTGCTGGGGAATGAACGGTTGTTTATAATCAAACTCGCTGAGCGGGAGTAACTCAGTGGTAGAGTGCGACCTTGCCAAGGTCGAAGTCGCGGGTTCAAATCCCGTCTCCCGCTCCAGTATTTCGGCAGCCCACCAGCTCGTATTTCATACCTTTCGAACTTGTGCGCTAGCCGGTTCTTGGTCTCTATCTTCGTCTCGGTGACCGGACGCTGGGATCTTGAAAGCCTCCAAACGACGTTAGTGAGCCATCCGCTATTTGGGCACCGCTGAGTATGTCTGCCAACAAATATATGCCTGGCCCACTGTCGAGAATATAACGAGCAGCAGCGATCCGATCTACAACCAATCGAGTTTCTCCATTTTGGCAACAAAGTCGTATTTGGCAACAAGGTCGTACATCAAAAATCCTCTCTCACATCTTGCGACGCATTCGAAATGTACGTCGGATAATCATCCATCTGCTATACAGTGAATCCTGTAACGGCCATGGTCGGGGCCATGTACGCAAGCGCCACTATCTCCGTAACATATCGGCAAGGACAAACCGGGCGCCGATCGGGGCATCTCTAAACCAGATCTGGAGGTGTCATGCGACCCGACGACTTAATGAAGTCAGATAGGATCAGTGAAACAGTGCTGCTCAGTAGCGCCTTGATGCTGCTTGTGATTTTGACTGTCATCGTCACGGCCGCGCTCACGCAAACGGCTGCACTGCCCTGAGAGAGCGGCGGCTGTGTGCGTGATGTAGATCCCAGCGTTCGTATGTTCGCTGAGCTGCAAGGCGCCTCGCATCCGCTAGTGCGGCTGGATAATCTGATTGGGAATTATCTGTGGGGGTCGGGAGAATACTTCTCCGGAGGCGCGGTTACAGGCGTGTTGTCACGTCGGCGAAGGTGAATCGGCTCTTTTTGGCGATGCCTGGCTGATCGCGTCGAACCAAGTCATCGCAGATACGTGCGGTCGCGAATGCAACAAGGATTTTCACAGGTCACCCCCGAAATACAGATTTCACCTGATTGTCAAGAATCGTGACAGATGTACGATCGCCTCAGACACAGAATAGCCACATCATTCAATACTTGGTGGAGTAGGAAGGGGACGCGTCTTTATATCGATGTAGAGCACGTCTCGGTGTGGAAAACTTAAACCGCTAGTTCCGGCTACCGGCAAACCTCCGGTCTGCCAATCGATTCTTTGATATCTGTGTTTAAAGAAATTCCCGAGTTGAGGAATCTCTTGACGCCTCGGCCTTAGGACGATCGGAGTCTTCAAGGCAAAATCCCAACCCAGATAAAAAGCCTTACCGCGATGAGGTTTTCGCCCTCGCAGTAAGCTCACGGAACAGCTCAAAATTCAAAAAAGGAGTAGCTCATGCATCCATATTTCTCGACGCCCATTCATCCTTGGCAAAACTTCAATCCAATCGATATCGGCATGGGCCAAAGGCCGTTTCCATGGGTGGACCCAACCGCTTATCAACCTATGTTTAACCAACCGATCTACAACCAAGCCATGTATGGAGGTGCGTTTCCAGGTTTTCAGACGAACCCGTACTATGCAGGTGTTCTCCCCAGACCTGTCTTCCAGGTGCCTCATGTGCCGTTTTCACCCGAGATCACCCACGGAATGTCCCCGGTAAGTTTTCCGGGATTCGGCATGTCGGGTTACCTTTCTCCGGAAAACTTCATCTCCGGCTACGGCAAAGCACCAGGAAACTATCTTCCTCCTGAGTTCCTGGAGTTTCTGCGCGCAGAATTGCTCCGCTGCGGCAAAGCTCTGCGGACAGTGGCTCCTGCCCTTGAGCACGACACCGGGGACGTGAAAGAGCAAGCGCATCTGGCTGCCACGGCCCAGTTCTTCTACGCTCTTGGCCTTCTGTACACCAGAGGCCTCATCATCCCTCCGGAAGTGCCTGGGACTTCGAGCCGAGCTGAGGAGCATTCCCCGGCAACCGCTTGTGAGGTGTTTGGAGAAGCCTTAGAACGCTTTGCCAGGGAACAGTTCCTGGGCCACGGGACTGGACGGGAGTTGGGAGAACTCTCAGAGAAAGCCCGTATCTGTTTCCGCGCGTTGGCTCCGGATTCGGAACAACTGGAGCGCGTTAGGGACGAGCGAATTAGAGTCGACAGGAAAAAAGCCGTGAACGCATAGACCTATAAATCCTAATTTCATAACTCTGGACCGACGAATTGTCGGTCCTTTTTTATGGTTTGTGCTAGGGGGAATAACAGGTGTCTCTAAAGCAAATGATCGATTCGTGCAAAACTGGTTCCGAATCATGAATCTAGAAGCTATGAGGAAAATCGCCGGCAGCACTGCCGCCGGCGGGGCATTCTCCTTAGGCAACTTCTCGCGGTCTTGGCTTGTCGCTCTTGCCGTAGTCGGACTTGGCCTCTCCGGATGACGAAATGTCCTCGGCACCCGTTTGCTCAAGAATGTCCTTCGCCCGTTTGGTCCACTCGGAATTATCGGAGTGGACGGAAAGCAGAATTCCGCCATTCTTGACTCGGCCTTCATATCGTTTGGCTTCATATTCTGGAATTCCCATGCCGATCAGAGCGCCCGCAATTCCGCCAACCGCGCCTCCTACGCCCGCTCCGGCGAGCGCAGCCATGATTGGACCGGCAGCGACAAAGGGTCCGGCGCCAGGGATGGCGAGAGCGCCAATACCGGCCAGCCACCCTAAAGCGCCCCCGAGTACCGCGCCGGTTCCAGCCCCGGCCGTGGCGCCTTCTGGAGCCTTGGTGCCCCTCTGATGGGCGAAATCCTTTGAGCCTGCGTTTTCCGGTAGTAGTACTGAGATGTCAGTGTTGCGAAATCCGGCTCTTTGCAAAGCGTCCACGCCACTTTCAACCGTCACAATAGATGCGTAAATACCAAACACTGCTGTGTTCTTTCCTGCCATGATTAATTCTCCTTATGAGGAATTCGACTTGACTGCAATTCGGAAGCCTCGCACCGAAGGATCCGAAAATGGCGCTTGCCTAACTGCACTCCGGTTCAAACAGCAGTCGGGCGGACGGACAGCAAGTTAACGATGAGGACCACAAGGGCCACGACAAGTAGCAGATGAATCAGGCCTCCGGCCACATGCAGACTGAAGCCTAGCAGCCACATAATCAACAGAATTACAAAGACAGTCCAAAGCATCGCACGCCTCCTGGCTAAATCTTGATACTCGCCACGCTCACTACAGTCATTGTCGACCATATTCGTCAGCCGACACGATGCCAATCCGGTCATAGCCCTAAGGGCTTTGGGGAGACATCTGTAGCGTGCCCGATTCAGACGTGTAGGCAGGGACAGTTAGCACTGTGGATTCGCTGCAATGAGGTTGGAGCCAAGGAAGACGATCGTCTTGGTTCGGTTTCGAACCATCGTTGGTGGTGTTGCACCAAACGCTCGTCAACCTAGACGATCGGACTCTGCGGTCGAGTTTCCGCCCCGACGGGCAATTGGACTTGGATAATGTTGTTTTTTATTGCATAAACAACCAAGTCCCGGATCGAGTGCAGGCCGAGTTTTCGCATGATGTTGCTACGGTGCGTTTCGGCGGTTTTCGTGCTCAAGTTCAGCAGGGACGCTACTTCCTTCGAACTCTTTCCTTCGGCGATGAGCTGAACCACCTCGCGTTCACGAGGAGTCAACTTCGGCAGTTCCGGGACCACGCTGGCCGAGGCGTTTTGCCCCTTGTCGAGAAAGCCCGCCAATACCATGTCATTCACTCGCGGAGTGAAGAACATCCGGTTACGCTGCAAAGCTTCGACGGCTGCTACCAAATCCCGAGCCGCATCGGACTTGAGCACAAACCCGCGAGCGCCGGCGTCGAGTGCTTCGCGGATGACCTGGTCCGTATCGGTGATTGTGAGGACGATGACCTTGTAATGGGCATTTTGTCGACAAAGCTGGCGAGTCGCGTCCAGACCGTTGAGATTTGGCATTCCGACATCGAGAATTATCACGTCGGGTTTCAACTGCTTGGCTTTTTCGACCGCCTCTCGTCCGTCAACCGCCTCACCGCAGATTTCCCAATCTTCATGCGCCTGCAGAAGAGTGCACAAACCGCGACGGACCAGTTCATGATCGTCGGCGACCAGAATTCGTAGTTTCATCGGACACCTCCGAAGAATCCGCTCAAACTTTAGACGCTGCCCGGTGATCCAGTATGGTAAAAGTCTTATGCTGGCTCACGGCGGCGACGGCCGCTAACAAATCCCGCGCCGCGTTGGATTTCACAACATAACCCCGGGCTCCCGCATCCAGTGCCTCGCGCATCATTTGGGGAGAATCATGCTGCGTTACAATCAAAACCTCACATTCGGGAACACTCTTCCGGATACGACGACATGCTTCCAAACCATTCATCCTCGGCATCGTCACATCCAGGATGATCAGGTCAGGATGCAAACGGCACGCTTTCTCCACTGCCTCGACCCCATCTTCGGCTTCAGCAATAACTTCCCAGGTCGGATCCCCCACAAGAAGGGTCTTCAGGCCGTGCCTCACAATCGGATGATCGTCCGCAACCAGGATCCGAACCGTCATAGTCATTTTCGATCTAGAAATCCTGAGCGCCGCGGCAAATCGACCTTAAGGTACCTCGGGCCCGGTAATCATTGATATACAGGGAATCATGTACGCTCTGTGGAGCCGGACGGGGTGAGGGCAAGATTAGCCGTTTCGGGCATCGACCCCGAGTCTACGACAAGCACTTTCGTGCTAGTGCCGAGAATCGCTGACGACGTCGATTCCGAACCAGCCGGTGCGCTTTGCCGCAAAACTGTTCTTTCTGCGTTCCTGTCATTTAAGGCCTGAGACTCGCCATCCTGCGAGACCGGGAAGCTGAAGGGGATCACTACCTCAAGCAAGGTCCCCGGATTCGCGTTCATTAATCGTAATTGCCCGCCGAACTCCTGGGCTCGCTGTTTCATACCTCCCACGCCGACGCCCAGGCTGCCTGGCTGTAGCGCCGACACTGGCTCTGAGACTCCCTTCCCGTCATCGCGCACCATCACGACAATCCGGCCCTCTTCTTTAGTCAAGGTAATCCAAGCCTTGCGCGCGCCTGAGTGGCGAAATACGTTGGTCAGGGCCTCTTGAATGATGCGGAAGATCGCAGTCTCCAAATCCGCCGGGAGTCGCGGGAAATCGGCGGGCTGGATATCGAGCAGAGTCTCGATCCCGCTGCGTTTGGTCATGCCTTCCACAAACCACTGCAGGGCCGAGAGCAGCCCGACTTCATCCAGCAGCGGTGGATGCAAAAGATGAGACAGACTGCGAACTTGCTGAATGGCGCGATCGATAATGTCGCTAGCCTCATCGGCGGCGTGCTTTTTGGCTTGGGACGAGTTCTTTTGAACGATCGTCTCCAGCATCATCCTGGCCACGGCAAGTTCCTGCCCCAAGCCGTCATGCAATTCGCGCGCGATCCGGCGCCGCTCTTCATCCTGCATCGTCATGAGACGGGTTGACAAACGCCGCAGCGCAGCCGTTCTTTCATCGACCATTCTTTCCAATTCAGCTGTGCTCTGCCGCATGGACTGCTCCAGCAACTTGCTGCTGTGGATGTCGGCACAGATTCCGTACCATTTGATGACCCCACCGTCCAGGTCTCTGATCGGAACCGCGCGCGCGCGAAACCAGCGGTAACCTCCCTCTCGACCACGCAGACGATATTCTGATTCGTAGTTTTCGCCGGACTGGACGGAATGCATCCACTGCACCGCACTACGCTCCTTGTCTTCGGGATGCACGTACTCCAGCCAACCGAAGCCGTTCGCAGAACCCGCAGCAGCGCCCGTATATTCATAAAATCGGTCGCTGATGTAATCCCTGGCACCGTCCTCTCGCCGGCTGAAGATAATGTCCGGAGCCGTGTGCATGATGGCATCAAGCTCCTGATTCTTTCGCGCCAGCTCGAGATTGAGCCGCTGCAGCGCTGTTGCTCTCCTGTCTAATTCCTCCGTTCGTTCCGCAACCCGACGCTCCAGTTCAATATTCAGGGATTCCAGTTGATGAGTCTTGCGGTGAAGTTCGGCAAATACGCTCACCTTTGCCCGCAACAGTTCCGGAATAACGGGCACCGAAATATAGTCTACCGCTCCGCGCTGGTATCCCTTGAGCCGGTCCATGTCGGTGAGGTGCACGGCGGAGATAAAGATGATTGCTGTTCTACGAAAGCGCGGATGCTGGCTTATCATCTCCGCCAGCTCAAATCCATCTAGCTCCGGCATGCTGACGTCCATCAACACTACCGCGATATCGGTCTTGAGGAGATGTTGCAACGCCTCCCTGCCAGAAGTGACCTTGATCAGATTTTCGCCCAGTTCAGCTAGTATGACCTCATAGCTGAGCAGCTTTGCCGGTTGGTCATCCACCATTAAGATGTTGACCTTGTCCTTCGGACTCATTGATTCTCCTTTTCCGTCCCACTGCGGCTACACAGCGCCCGCGTACCGGACCTAGCGATGAAGCCACATACGAAGGGCCGAGAGCAGTTGCTCCGTGTTGACCGGTTTGGCCAAGTACTCGGATGCGCCTGCTTCGAGGCACTTCTCGCGATCGCCTTTCATCGCTTTGGCGGTCAAGGCAATGATTGGCAACCGCCGAAAACGAGGATTCTGTCGAATCACCTGCATCGTCTCGTATCCATCCATCTCTGGCATCATGATGTCCATCAAGACGATTGCCAGTTCTGGCGTTGACTCTAGAGTGGCGATCGCCTCGCGACCGGTTCCCGCGGTCAGAACGGCCATTCCACGACGCTCCAGCACACTACTCAAGGCGAAGATATTACGCACGTCGTCATCTACCACCAGTACCTTTTTCCCAATTAGTGCATCGTCGGAGCGGTGCAAACGGTCGAGCATCTTCTGCTTCTCTATTGGAAGATCGCTGACGACACGGTGCAGGAACAGCGCTGTCTCATCGAGCAACCGCTCCGGCGACTCAACCCCCTTGACTACAACGCTGCGCGCCAGCGTGTGCAGCCGCGCATCTTCCTCCGGCGAGAGTTCCTTTCCGGTGAATACTACGACTGGCACGTCGCTGAGCGATGGAGTATCCCGAAGGCGCTCCAAAACCTCGAATCCCGACATGTCGGGCAGGCGCAGATCCAGCACCACGCAGTCGAACGGTTCGTCCTCCAGGACAGCCAGCGCTTCGCGACCGGTTGTTGCAACCGAAACGTCGATGTCATCGTAACCCAGCAGTTCGCGGATACTAAGTTGCTCGGCGGGGTTATCTTCCACAACCAGCAGGCGTTTCCGGCGCGGTGCTACGTATTCCTTGATGCGAGCGAATGCCGCCTCCAGTCCTTCGGGCGTGGACGGCTTGGTTACGAAGGAGAATGCACCCCGAGTCAAACCGTGGTGCCGGTCCTCGTCCAGGGTCAACATTTGGATCGGGATGTGTCGCGTAGAGGGATCTTGTTTCAAATGGTTGAGCACGGTCCAGCCCAACATGTCGGGCAAAAAGACATCGAGAGACACGGCGGTGGGACGAAATTCACGGGCCAGCGCCAGAGCTTCCGCGCCACGTATCGCTACCAGGACTTTGAATCCTTTGTCATGCGATAGATCGCACAGCACACGGGCATAGTGCGGGTCATCCTCGACAATCAGCAAAACCGGGTCATCCGGCTGCAGATTTTCCCGATCATCCGGGACGTGTTCAACCGGATGCTCGGAGACGTTTACTGCAGACAGCTGAAGTGGTAACGCGGACGGGGAAGCGTGCCTATCCGTCTTGGCTGCGCCCGTGACCGACGGACCGAGATAGGTCTGCGGCAAGTACAAAGTGAAAGTGCTCCCTTTGCCGGGTGCGCTGCGTAACTGGATCTCGCCTCCCAACAAGCTAGCCAACTCGCGGCTGATCGCCAATCCCAGGCCGGTACCACCGTACTTTCGGCTGGTGCTGGCGTCAGCCTGCTGGAAAGCCTCAAAGATAATTCGCTGTTTCTCCTGAGGAATGCCAATTCCTGTATCCGAGACTTCGAAGGCTACCACTGATGCTGCACTTCCGAGGATCGGGTGCCCTTCGCTCCAGCCGCTGGTGGCCAGCGATACTGACAATTGAACACCCCCTTCTTCGGTGAATTTGAACGCGTTGGACAACAGATTCTTGAGCACTTGCTGCAAACGCTTGGAATCTGTGACCAGGCTGCGGCTAAGTTGCGGATCGGCATGCATCTCGAAAGCAAGCCGCCTATTTTCGGCCTCGTGGCGGAAGGGACGAGCCACCATGTCGAGCAGGCTGGCAAAGAAGACTTCTTCGGCTTCGACTGAGACTGTCCCGGACTCGATCTTCGAGAGGTCGAGAATATCGCTGATCAAGTTCAGCAGGTCGGTTCCCGCGCCATGAATAGTTCGCGCGAACTCGACTTGCTTTGGCGTCAAATTGCCATCAGGGTTATCACCGAGCTGTTGGCCTAAGACCAGGATGCTGTTGAGCGGCGTGCGCAGCTCGTGGGACATGTTGGCGAGGAACTCAGACTTGTACTTGGAAGTCAGTGCCAGTTCTTTCGCTTTCTCTTCAACCGCGCGGCGAGCTTGTTCGATCTCTTGATTCTTCCGTTCCACCTCTACGTTCTGCTCGGCGAGTTGCTGAGCTTTTTGGGCCAACTGCTCGTTCGTCTGCTGCAATTCTTTTTGTTGAGTCTGGAGTTCAATGGCCAATTGTTGAGACTGCTTCAACAATCCTTCGGTCTGCATCGTGGCTTCAATGCTATTCAGCACAATGCCAATGCTGGCGGTTAGTTGCTCGAGAAAGGCGAGATGCGAGGCGGTAAAGTTGCTCAATGACGCTAGCTCTATCACGGCCTTGACGCGGTCCTCAAAAAGGACCGGCAGCACTATGACATTCCTGGGGACGGCCTCAAACAAGCCCGAGCGAATGGAAATCGTATTCGGAGGTAGGTCGGTGATCAACATGCGCCGCTTTTCGGCTGCGCACTGCCCAACCAACCCCTCGCCTACCGTTAGGCGACGTAGATGTCCGTCTTGTCCGTCAGCCGCGAAGGCGGACAGAAGCACCATGCTGGCTGATTCTTCCGTCTCCATCTGATAAATCACGCCTTGCTGGGCATCGACCAGAGGCGCTAACTCCGACAGCAGCATTCGTCCAACGGAGGTAAGATCGCGCTGCCCCTGCAGCATTCCAGTGAAACGGGCGAGATTGGTCTTCAGCCAGTCCTGCTCCGTGTTGCGGTCCGTGGTTAACCGCAGGTTGTCGATCATGGTGTTGATATTGTCTTTCAGATCGGCCACTTCGCCGCTGGCTTCGACCTGAATGGAGCGGGTCAGGTCGCCTTTTGTGACGGCGGTAGCGACCTCAGCGATAGCACGCACCTGGTTGGTCAGGTTATCGGCCAGCAAATTCACGTTACCCGTGAGATCCTTCCATGTGCCGGCAGCACCGGGTACGTTGGCCTGGCCGCCCAGACGGCCTTCCACGCCCACCTCACGGGCGACTGTAGTCACCTGGTCCGCAAACGTGGCCAGCGTTCTAGTCATGTTATTGATGGTTTCCGCCAGCGCCGCGACTTCACCCTTGGCGTTAACCGTTAACTTCTGAGTGAGATCGCCGTTAGCAACGGCAGTCACAACTTTGACGATACCGCGTACCTGCTCAGTGAGGTTCGCGGCCATCACGTTTACGTTATCCGTAAGATCCTTCCAAGTGCCCGCGACGCCCGGCACTTGCGCCTGGCCTCCAAGCTTACCTTCGGTACCGACTTCGCGGGCCACGCGGGTCACCTCAGCGGCGAAGGCGTTGAGCTGGTCTACCATGGTGTTGATGGTGTTCTTCAGCTCGAGAATTTCGCCTTTCACATCCACCGTGATTTTGCGCGACAAATCGCCACGCGCAACCGCTGTCGTCACCTCTGCGATGTTACGTACCTGACCGGTAAGGTTCCCGGCCATGGCGTTGACTGAGTCTGTGAGGTCCTTCCAGGTGCCAGCGACGCCGGGCACGTTGGCCTGTCCGCCCAGTCGCCCTTCACTGCCTACCTCTCTGGCGACGCGGGTGACTTCTGCCGCGAACGAACGCAACTGCTCAACCATGGTGTTGAGCGTCTCTTTGAGTTGCAAGATTTCGCCACGCACGTCCACCGTAATTTTCTTTGAGAGGTCACCTGTAGCAATAGCCGTCGCCACTTCGGCGATGTTGCGCACCTGACCAGTCAGGTTGCTGGCCATGAAGTTCACGTTGTCGGTGAGATCCTTCCACGTACCTCCCACTCCCGGCACCTGCGCCTGACCGCCCAGCTTGCCTTCCGTTCCCACTTCGCGCGCGACGCGAGTTACTTCTCCGGCAAATGCGTTGAGCTGGTCCACCATGGTGTTGATGGTGTTCTTGAGTTCAAGAATTTCGCCCTTGACGTCGACCGTAATCTTGCGGGACAAGTCGCCCCGTGCGACTGCGGTAGTCACCTCGGCGATGTTGCGGACTTGCCCGGTCAGGTTTCCGGCCATCGAGTTGACCGAATCGGTGAGGTCCTTCCAGGTTCCGGCCACGCCGGGCACGTTGGCTTGTCCGCCCAACCGTCCTTCGCTGCCCACTTCGCGCGCTACGCGTGTCACTTCGCCGGCGAACGCGTTGAGCTGATCCACCATGGTGTTGATGGTTTCCTTCAACAGAAGGATCTCGCCACTTACGTTGACGGTGATTTTCTTTGACAGATTGCCACTCGCAATCGCCGTGGCGACTTCAGCGATGTTCCGCACCTGGCCGGTCAAGTTGCTGGCCATCGAATTGACGGAGTCGGTAAGATCCTTCCACGTGCCGCCCACGCCAGGCACCTGGGCTTGGCCTCCCAATCTGCCATCGGTGCCCACCTCGCGGGCGACGCGCGTCACTTCTGAGGCAAATGCTCGCAGCTGGTCCACCATGGTGTTGATGGTGTCCTTGAGCTCGAGAATTTCTCCCTTCACGTCGACTGTGATCTTCCGCGACAAATCACCACGTGCCACGGCCGTCGCTACCTCAGCAATGTTTCTCACCTGACCAGTCAAGTTGCTGGCCATGAAGTTTACGTTGTCGGTAAGATCCTTCCAAGTGCCAGCTACACCCGGCACCTGCGCCTGGCCGCCCAGCTTCCCTTCGGTACCCACCTCGCGCGCTACGCGGGTTACTTCTCCCGCAAACGCATTGAGTTGGTCCACCATGGTGTTAATTGTGTTCTTGAGTTCGAGAATTTCGCCCTTTACGTCCACCGTGATCTTGCGCGACAAATCACCTCTCGCAACGGCAGTGGTAACCTCGGCGATGTTTCGCACCTGCCCGGTCAGGTTACCGGCCATTGAGTTAACCGAGTCGGTAAGGTCCTTCCACGTACCTGCAACGCCCGGCACATTGGCCTGTCCGCCCAACCGTCCTTCGGTTCCAACCTCGCGGGCGACCCGGGTCACTTCACCAGCGAAACGGTTGAGCTGATCCACCATGGTGTTGAGCGTTTCCTTGAGCTGCAAAATTTCTCCGCGCACATCAACCGTGATCTTGCGGGAAAGGTCTCCGGTGGCGATTGCCGTTGCCACTTCGGCGATGTTACGGACTTGACCAGTCAAGTTGCTGGCCATGAAGTTCACGTTATCAGTGAGGTCTTTCCATGTGCCTCCTACTCCGGGCACCTGCGCTTGACCGCCCAGTTTGCCTTCGGTGCCCACTTCGCGAGCCACGCGCGTTACTTCTCCAGCGAACGCATTGAGCTGGTCCACCATTGTGTTGATGGTGTCCTTAAGCTCGAGGATTTCGCCTTTGACGTCGACCGTGATCTTGCGCGACAAATCGCCGCGCGCCACTGCGGTCGTTACTTCAGCAATGTTGCGAACCTGCGCCGTGAGGTTTCCGGCCATGGCGTTGACCGAATCAGTGAGGTCCTTCCAAGTGCCGGCCACGCCCGGTACGACGGCCTGTCCGCCGAGCTTTCCATCGGTGCCGACTTCGCGGGCCACGCGCGTCACTTCGGACGCGAATGATCGCAACTGATCCACCATGGTGTTGATGGCTTCCTTGAGTTGTAAAATTTCGCCGCGCACATCGACCGTAATCTTGCGCGACAGATCGCCACTCGCCACAGCGTTAGTAACTTCAGCGATGTTGCGCACTTGGCCCGTGAGGTTGCTGGCCATCGAATTGACCGAGTCGGTAAGGTCCTTCCAGGTACCGGCCACGCCCGGAACCTTGGCTTGGCCACCCAATTTGCCATCGGTACCGACCTCGCGCGCTACACGAGTAACCTCGGCTGTGAACACGCCAAGCTGCTGAATCATGGTATTCACGATATTGGCTGAACGAAGAAACTCTCCTTCGAGCGGTCGTCCATCCACGTCCAGTCGCACGGTTTGAGTCAGATTGCCTTGCGCCACACCTGCGATGGCACGAGTGACCTCAGCCGTCGGCCGTAGCAGATCTTCCACCAAAGTATTGACTGAGACCTCCATCTCTCCCCAGGATCCCCTGGATTCACGGAACTTCGCGCGCTCGCGCGTTTTTCCTTCCTTGCCTATGACTTGACCAACACGCTTTAAGTCCTGCGCCATCTGTTGATTAGCAGCCACAATGTCATTAAAAGTGTCGGCTATTTTCCCCGCGAGCCCGGTCCAAGAACCCGGAAGCCGCACCGAAAAGTCTCCGTCCCGCATGGTCCGCAGGCTCGCCAATATCACCGTGAGGTCGGCGGACGTAGACTCGGCATCGACGTGAGAGCGTCCATTGTTCTTGTTCTTCAGGCTCGCCTTGGGTTCACCATCTGCAGTGGCAATGGCTGCGGTATCGTCGCTCTTCTTCATGGCTATCTCCAACAACTGGCTAAGCGGTTAACAAATCGGTCTGGCTTTTCTATATTGCGAATTTAAGGATGGGCCAGAAAAGTTCATGGACTACCGCAGAATACAACGACTTTTAGCATGAATGCCGCTGGGTAGCTCTACAGTGTTTACTGTATGGACTGTAGGTGTGATTGTAGTGCTGGATTCAGCTCTTTTGGAAGTGTACTTTGTTACCAAATACCCTTGTCATTTCCGCTGATTTTGTATTCCAAAGCTGCCGCTGTAGCCAAACAAGGCAACAAACCAAGTCTGAGGGTACCCCCTCAGTTTCCCACTTAGAATCAACTCCCTCAGCTCTCCAGCGTAGAGCCGGGCGGCATGCGGCAGAATTGGAATACGCAAGAAACCCCGACCATACCTGATGCGATCACCACCGAATTTAGCTAATGTCCGCACGAAAGCCGGCAAGTCAAGCCCCTTCCCGCGGTATCGCGCTACGTAGTCCGAAACGATCAAGAGATACGTCGCCACCCCTTCCCAGATCCCTGAGGTTCCTGCTTTCTCGGCAATCGCGGAAAACGGCGGCTCCAGTGAAACCTGTAAGACTTTACGTGACGTGCCAGAAATGGCGCTGGACGGAGTCGTCAATGTGTTTACCTGCACATTTGTCTCACAAACCTTCCGTTCTAGGGCACCGCTCGCAGTCACAGGCCGACAGGTGCTTCTGCGTCTTCTTACTTCGTCTTCGAAAATGTGCGGGGTGAGCGAGCCTTCGCGATTTCATAACCATGATTTTCTGAGCCTGCTGAACTACCTGATTCGTTAGATCCGCATCGAACGCAGCCGCGGGAAAAATAATTCAAATTCTGGAGACAGCTATGAAAAATGAAGCACTGCGACAACTGTACATAGACGAGCTAAAGGATCTTTACCATGCTGAGACTCAACTGGTGAAGGCGCTGCCGAAGATGGCTAAAGCTTCCTCTTCGGTGGAATTGGCAGCAAGATTCGAGGAGCACTTAAACCAGACCAAGGGCCACCTCGAGCGCCTTGAACAGATCTTTGAGCTGCTCGAGGAAAGCCCGAAGGGGAGGAAGTGTTTGGGTATGGAGGGGCTGCTGAAGGAAGGGGCTGAGATCATGGGCGAGGACTATAACGATGAGGTGCTAGATGCGGCTTTGATTGGTGCCGCCCAGCGCGTCGAGCACTACGAGATTGCTGGGTACGGAACAGTCCGCACGTATGCCGACCTCCTCGTAGAACAAGACCAGGCCGAGCTTTTGGCTGAAACCCTCAAGGAGGAGAAAGAAACAGATGCCAAACTTACGGAGCTAGCTCAGGACATCAATCTCGAAGCAGCAAAGGGCGGCCAACCGGAGAAGGGCGAACCGGGCAAAATTCAAACTAAGGAAAAACGAAAGCCGAGTCGGGCAGCCTAGGAGGAATTCGCAGAGGGAAGGGCCAGCGGCCCTTCCCTTTTTTCTTTCCATTCTCTGATTTTCGTTTGCCAGTTTCGAGTGTCAGAACTTCGAATATCAGAACAACGATCGAATCGGAACGTATAATCTGAAACTTTTCTGTTTGGTCGCTGGAAACGTGCCATTTTTGAATTGGCACGAGATGCACCGTCTATAGACTGGCAGTATACGAAGTGCCCGTCAGTTTGATGGCATGGCGGCACGGAGAAGTTGTCGCGGGAACCATCGGAAAACGTCGAATACGCCTGGTTTTCCGGCCGATGCGACAGGCAATCCCAAGGAGAACCGCAGTGTTTGACGCCAAACGCTGCGGACGCAAAGGTTTCGACGCTAAGGGTTCATAGCCGCGAATAGTACACCTTTGACCCGATGGCCTTGGGCACACACTTTAGACTAGAAGGTGATAGTGGATTGTTTGTTTGTCACGGAACGTGCCATGCCGAAGTGCATACTCCTCGTTGATGATAACGCGGTTATTCGGCGAATGCTGCGAGCAGCGTTTGAGCAGCCAGGTTGGGAAGTATGCGGAGAGGCAGTGAACGGGCAGGATGCGATCGATAAAGCGCAAGACTTAAAGCCTGATCTAATCGTATTGGATCTGTCGATGCCGGTGATGAACGGATTAGAAGCGGCGCCGGTACTTAGGCACATGATGCCGACAGTTCCGATTATCCTGTTTACGCTCTATCACAGTGAAGTTCTCGAGCGGCGTGCATCCTCTGCAGGTGTCACTGCGGTAATCTCAAAAGCGGACAGTGTGAACACACTAATCCATCAGGCAGATGACTTGCTACGAGCCGCCTGATCCGGATTCCCAATCTGGCAAGGCTAGGCGATCCCGTTTGATTACTCGCAACGCGGCGACCGCGTCGTTGATGGCCTAAGGTTCTGCCATTGCTGAACTCTTCCCGGCCAAGACCTGAAGGCGATTGAAAATCGTACCTCAGCCTCCGCCACGCGATCGAATAGCCGGTTCAGCTCAAGTTCGGGAATCGCAGCTTGGTATTCCGCCTGCCACTCGGGGTAACGGAGATGAGGTGATCTGCGGGATGAAAATGTACGGAACCTGGAAATATCCGCTTTCATTCGTGGCCTCCGCGTAATTGCAGGGTGATCTGCCGCTCCGTACCGCGGCTCATTTGCCCATCTCGCTTCTGGACAGTACTCGCAGATTCTGCAGCGCGTCAGCTAATGCTCGCAGCTAAGTTTGATTCCCGTTGCTGGGCGTTAGCTCCAAAGACGTCGCTCAATCGCCTGCCGAGCTTCCTGCACCCTCGTCGGTAATCTGCTGGGGTCAAGCTCCAGGAGGGCGCGCCGATAGAGTTCCATCCAGGTCTCTTGTTGCTCAGACACAGCCGGTCTCCTCTGACCATCACAAAAGAATGCGAATGATCACCGCACGGCATCTTCTGGACAACCCATCGCGTTGTAACCGAAAAGATAGAGGCAGCCGGAAGGGCTCTCAGTTCGGCATCGAACGCAGGGCTACAAGGGTTTACGAGGCATCCCGCTGTTGAAGCGCTGCATGGCCCGATAGCACTCGCACGCGGCCCCTTCAAGGTCCTTGCGATTGAGAATTCTTACCGTCCCGCGGAGATTTTCGATGGTTCCAGCCCGCTGTAGAATGCCGGCTGCCAGGCTCACGCTGGGGCGTCCTGTGCCTAGCATCTGCGCCAGAAATTCATGGGTAACCGGAAGTAACTCAGAGTCAACCCGGTCCTGGCACATGAGCAGCCAACGCGCCAGCCGTTGCTCAATCTCGTGGAGGCGATTGCAGGCGGCAATTTGCGCAACCTGTAGTCCTTGCACCAGCACGTAGCGGTTCAACACCAACTGCAGTTCCGGAGCGTAGCGCAGCGTTTCTTCGAGCAATTCGGATTTGACTCGGAAGCCGCTGCCAGATATTTGAATGATGGCGCGATAAGGGTCGCGATCCATGCCGACCGCGAGCGGGGTGCCCACGACACCCTCTTTACCCACGATCGCCACTTCAACGCTTCTGCCATCTCGGGTGAGCACGACCAGAGAGGCCATACCTGCATTTAGAAAATACGCGAATTCAATCTTCTCGCCGGGTTCGTGCAGAATCCGCTGCTGGGCAAGTTCCACGAACTCCAGGTGTGGCCTTAAAGAGATGTACTCGCGGTCCGGGATACCCTGCAGAATGACGTTCCTGATCGGTTTGCCGTCACGATCCGTTCGCGAAACGCCCAACGCAGAAGGCTTGTCCGGCCTTCCCTTCTTCTTAACCCCAAAGGTTTCAGCCACTAAGGCTCCTAAAATGGGTACAGAGGAATTGTGGGACAGTGCGTGTAGGCTATTGATAGCGCGGGAGATTGTCTGTTCGACAACAGACGGAGGGGGTACTACTTCAAGCCCAGGGCGCCATTGTACTGTTGAACCACGCCGTAGCATTCGCAGGCGGCATTCTCCAGACCTTTCCGGTCCACAACTCTAACCGCCCCCCGCATATATTGGATCAGACCTTTTCGCTGCAGGAGACCGGCCGCCAGGCTCACCGTGGGGCGCCCGGTTCCCAACATTGTGGCCAGAAAATCGTGGGTGATGGGCAGCCATTCGGAGTCGACACGGTCTTGACTCATGAGCAACCATCGCGCGAGCCGTTGATCAATGTCATGCAGCCGATTGCAGGCGGCTATTTGCGCCATCTGCAAACCTTGCATGTGAGCATACCGGTTCAGTAACAGGTGGAGGTTGGGAGCTGACGCGAGAGTGCTCTTCAACATCCGAGCCCTCAAACGCACACCTTCTCCGCTGATCTGCACCACGGCGCGATAAGGACTCTGATCCAGCCCGACGGTCAACAATGCGCCTACGATGCCTTCCCTACCGACGAGGCCGACTTCAACGCTTCTGCCATCGATGGTGGCAACGACTAGTGAGACCATGCCTTGATTGAGGAAGTAACCGTACTCAATTCGACCTCTTGGCTCCTGCAGGACCAGATGGTTTTCGAGATCAACGAATTCGAGATGCGGCCGAAGCAGGTTATATTCTTCGTCTGGAATCGACAGCAGTATGTGGTTCTTGATTGGCCGACCGCTGGGATCGGTCCGTTCGCCCGCTCGCAATGGTGTTGCAACCTCGATTGGAGGAGGCTGGCTGATACCGGCCGACATTCGCGTTGCCACAGTGCTCCTTCTCGTTCCGATTGCTAAGATGCAGCCGCGCGGCGGGAAATCACCCTAAAATGGGAAAGGGAAAACCTCATTTACAGAGGAAAAAAGGGCGGAGCCAGTCTCGTCGGGATATGAGAAGAGACGCTGCGAGGTTTTGGCCTCGCAGCGTTATACGGGTGGCAGGCAATACTACTTTTTCGGTGGCCGAGGCGGAGGCGGCTGCTGTCTTGTTTGCAACCTCTCCTGCTGCTGCGTGTGTCTTTGCTCCAATTGCTGCGTCTGTTGCTGATGCCGCTGCTCTAGCTGCTGCGTTCTGGCTTCAGGAACCTTCTGCTGCTGCAATCGCTGGTGCTCCCTCTCCTGCTGCTGCTGTAGTTTCTGGTGTTCCTGATTCTGCCCGGCGATCAACTTTTCCTGCTGTTGCTGGTACTTTTGGTCCACTTTAGGATTCCCCGTGTTAGGAGGAGTGGCCGTGCTATGCGGGGAGAGATCTCGAGCGTGGGATGCAGCGCCGGGCCGTGGAACGTTGTTTCCCGGACGCGGAACATTGCTTTCCGGACGCGTATTGGCGCGCGCCTCAGTTGCGGCACGATTGGCCGGAGGATTATAAGGCGCCCCCGCCTGTTTGGCCGGTACGACTTCGCGCCCGCTGAACGCTCCCGGTTTCTGCGTCGCAGCGACTGGCGGTTTGCCGTGGTTCGCGGATGCTCTTAGCTCGGGGTTCCCGCGCGCAGCCTGCACATGTTGAGTTTGAGCCGCTGCGGGTGGAATGTGTCTCTGGCGGGCAGCAGCTTCCTCTTCGGGTGTCGGACGCGCATTCACTCCGCCGTTCCCGCCGTTGTAGCTAACGCGGTTGATCGTGGTGGTATTGTTGACCACAGTTGTGTTGTACACGTTGTGAATATTAGTGATATTTACGTTGTTCACTGAGCGGTTGTAATAAAACTGTCCATGCTCCCAACGCCCGCCTTCATATCCGCGGCCGAAATAACCGAAACCGTAAACAATCCCACCATAAAAACCTACCACCGGCCCCCAATATCCTTCGTGGAAAATAAAGGCTTCGCCACCCCAACCCCAGTATCCCGGGGTCCAAAGGAAACCGACCTCCGGTGCCAACACCCACGTACCAGGCACCCAGTAATAATCGCCGATATCGTAGTCGTAGGCCCAGTAGCCAGGCGTCCAGATGTAACCCTCGCCCGGGCAAAGCGGCTGCTCGTAGACCGGCAGGGCAGGCGGACCAAACGTTACGGAGACGCCGATCTGGGCGAACGATCCGCCCGACACGGCCAGTATCACGAGCACGAACCATAGCGAACGAACTTTGGGAATCATGCGCATTGGGCTTTCTCCTGTCCGGCTCATCCAAAGATTACTCTTACTCGGGGTTGGCTTGCGGCTGTGAGCAGCGTTGGATTGAGCGGCGCTCATCGTGAATCAAAAACCGACGACACAGTCTACGCTGTTCGGACTGCCAACACGAAATCTCTCAGATGAAACAGGCGGTTGAAGAGTTGTTCCCTTGCTCCCTCATTTAGAAAGCAAAGAGGTCCATGAAGCCTGCAAATCGTCAAATCAATGAGCCTGGTTAGAGTTGAAAACATGCTGATGTTCGAACGCCGGCGGCTTGCACTGGGAGCGCGCCACACGAAAACAGATCCCTGCGGGGCAAAGCCGCTACCTCTCGTGCGTATCGGGATACACAATCATCGCAGCGCAACTTGCAACAAGTTGTGCTTCTTGTCGCTCGTTATCTGAAGGGTGTTCTCGCTATTCGCGGCAAAGGTTCCCGCGACGGTCTTGGAGTGGTCGTACGAGTCGGAGGTGGATTGGACACGTACTCTTACCTCGTGCTTACCCGCGGGAATCCACACCGAGTCGGATTCATTGCCTTGAACTCTTCGAAAAACAAGCCCATGACTCTTCTTTTCGCCTTGCAAGGTTTGGCTGTAAACCAATCGGCTGTCGGACCAAATTGAAATCTCGGCCTTGGCGAAATCGTGGACAACCTCTATCCGCAGCTTTGTAGTGTCTGGGCTCTTGGCTAGCTGATGTCGAGGCCGTGGGGACACGCCAAGTGCAGCCAGAGCGTTCGTGGTCACCGGTGGAGTGAGCGTTGTGGTGACCGATGGAGTGAGCGTTGTGGTGACCGGGCGCGGTACCGTAACAATCGTACGTGACGCAAAGAAAAATACGATCCCCGCAATCAGTACAAAAACCGGCGCAAAAACGCTCCATGGCGCCCGCAACCATCGCGTCACCTCTGCCGGGGAGAGTCGGAACCGCTTCCGAGGACGGAGAATCCCGCGGCCAGGAACGGCGCCTTGCAAGTTTTTCTGAGTGCCGTACAAAGCTGTGTTTTGTCGCAATTTCTCGATGGCAAGAGCCATTTCGAGGCCGGTCTGGTAACGCTCGGCAGGATTCTTTGCCATGGCGCACGCGACCATCTGCGCAAGTTCCGGCGGAAAGTCCGAATCGAACGCCGTCACTGAAACCGGCTCGTGGTGGACTACTTTGAAGCAGACCGTCGTCGCGCTGTTGCCCTGAAAGGGCCTGTGGCCGGTGAGCATGGTGTATAGAATCACGCCCAGGGAAAACAAGTCGGAACGAGCATCTACGCCTTCTCCGCGCAACTGTTCCGGAGCCATGAAGGCCGGGCTGCCCAGGACCTGACCCGGAAGAGTCATGTGCGCCTGATTCAATTTCGCAATCCCAAAATCGGCGATTTTAGCCTTGCCGCTAGCCGTCAGAAGTATGTTCGCAGGCTTGATGTCGCGATGCACGACGCCTTGAGAGTGAGCGTAATCGAGAGCCTCAGCTAGCTCTTGTGCGAGTTCGAGCGCCGGTTTGAGGGGCAGCTTTTTGTTTTCCCCGGAGAGCAAGGTGTGCAGCGACTGCCCGGTTACGTATTCCATAACGATGTAAGGGGAGCGAGTTTCCGTCTCCTCGCCTACATCGAACACGGTGACAATGCCGGGGTGCGACAACCGCCCCGCCGCCTGAGCTTCTGTAAAAAACCGCTCCCGATACTCGGCTTCTTCTTCAGGATCCAGTCCGGCTAACGAGATTGTCTTGATGGCGACTATTCGATCGATCTTAGGGTC
>Ga0207116_10052_pt1 | contig 30955 bp, 21 predicted proteins | sample Alteio_BWMinHeat_44_FD_153550 | JGI IMG/M metagenome (GOLD analysis project Ga0207116, IMG submission 153550) | Enriched cells from forest soil in Barre Woods Harvard Forest LTER site, Petersham, Massachusetts, United States -... | ecosystem: Environmental > Terrestrial > Soil > Temperate forest >... | reverse complement strand
GGCACCGGCCTTGGTCTCGCTCTGTCGAAGCGGTTAGCGCAAGCTCTTGGCGGTGACCTGGTCCTTGCCAGCAGTGAGCCAGGGAAGGGAAGTACCTTTAGGATAATGATTGAGCCTGGCGCCACCGAAGGCTCCCAGCTCTATTCCCCAGAACGGGTTGCTATCGCCCAGCAAAATTCCGCGGCCGTCAAGCTGCGACGCCGCCTTGATGGGATGCGGATTCTTCTCGCGGAAGATGGTCTGGACAACCAAGTCTTGTATGCCTTGCTCCTGAGGCGGGCGCCGAGGTCGATATCGCGACTAACGGTCAAGAGGCCGTCGAGAAAGCTTGGGCTGAGCACTACGATCTTTGCCTGATGGACTTACAAATGCCGGTGCTCGATGGCTACGAGGCGACGGCGGAGCTGAGAAGACGCGGCTACAAAGAGCCGATCCTGGCCTTAACGGCCCACGCTTCCTACGATGAGCGGAGTCGCTGCTTGGCCAGTGGGTTTGACGGTCACATAACCAAGCCAATCGACCGCAACGCTCTGCTGGAACGAGTGGGACAATTTGCACCCCGGAGAACAGGCGCGCCGGCGCATGCGCCTGTGCCAGCATCGCTTCATTGAAGTCGTTGGGCCACCCTGGCCGCCGCCTCGCGCCGGATCTCCGCGACGTGGCAGCAATGACCAAGCCAGCTCCTGGAGGTTTGACCGGCTCACTCGTTCAGCAGAGAAAGGGCGAGCCACTTAGAGCTAAGCGTCGCCCTGCTCTTGAACCTACTTAGCAAGGTTCGTGATCGACGTCACAACCTTGGAACCAACGTCCCTGTCGTCCTTGGCATAACCGACGTTAAGGATGGATCCGCCCGTTGAGATTCTGGTTTTATTGCGGACCGAGCAGTTGAATCCCTGAAGATTAATCTTAGCCACGCTCGCCTTAAAGTCGGCAGCGGAGCACTTTTGCGCGACGGCGGCCGCTGCGTCTTGACACCCTTTTGAAAGGGCCGGAACCTTGGCCGCGTCACCGCTCGTGATACCGAGGCTGCACGTAACTTTAAATTCCTTGGTGCCGCAGCTCGCCTTCACTTGGTCGGCGCTGCTTTGCACCAATTTGACGCAGTCTTCATTGGGAGTCGCGTGCGCCATTTGCGCGCCAATCATCGCCGCCATTGACACCACCACATGCGCTACTCGAATAGTCATGTTCACAAACCTCCATGGATTTAATGAGTCCTATGGTAGCATAGCAACGGGCAGCGTGGGACAATTTTACCGAGCCAATTTTCGAGTGCCGATGCGAAGGAAATATCTGGGCTCAATCCCATTCCAAGGTCCAGGAGCCGGCCGCTTTTGCCAATAATCTGGTCGGCACAGGGAGAGTCCAACCAGCATTGAGTTGGCGTGGCGCGCCGACCCTAAGCCGCCTGCTCTTTCTCCTCGATGCTTTGAGGCAGAATAATGGCGAAGGACGTATTTTTTTGGGTCCAGTCTATCGTCAGTGAACCATGATGATCATCGATGATGGCTTGTGAGACACTCAGCCCTAAGCCTGTACCTTTGCCCACTTCCTTCGTCGTAAAAAATGGCTGCATTATTTTGTCGGCAATTGCGGCTGGTATGCCAGAACCGCTATCAGTCACGTTGATCTGCACTTTATCGGCCGACTCGACTAACGTCACGCGAATCCACTTAACTGGTAGCTCGTGAATGGCATCGAAGGCATTGTTGAGCAAATTCAATAGAACCTGTGAAATCTGGGCTGGTCGAGCCTCGATGAAGACTAAATCGAAAGGTCCTTCGACGATGATTTCGACTCCATGAAAGCTCATTCGCTCGGAACATAGAGAGAGTGTATCGTTCAGAAGTTCCCTGAGGACGCAGCGCGTCAAGGGATCGGTCTCGGCGTTTCGAGCCACCGTTCTAAGTCCCCGTACGATCGTGGCGATCCGGTTCGAAGTCTTTTCGATTATTTGGCCAAACTCGATGGCCCTTTCAACGTTAGGTGGAACCTCCTTGAGCACCCTTTGAAGCTGCCGGGCGCGCGCATCAATGACCGCCAATGGGTTGTTGATTTCGTGGGCGATGCCACCGGCCATTTCGCCTAAGGCGGACATCTTTGCTGACTGGACCAGGTGCTTCCGCGAGTTGACCAGTTGATGCTCGGTTTCCTGCCAAACTTTGACCAGGCCCTTGAGCTTTTCAAAGGCGGCTTCGAGGGTTTCGAGCTCTCGAGGTAGCTTGCGGGTTCGTTTGAGGTTGGTGGGCTTCGACTCGCTCGACTGGACGGCGGGAATTGCCAGCATGATCTCATCGATCCCATGGGAGACAGCTGAAATTGGTCCGGCGTACCTCGCGGCGATCATCCTCACTGCTATGATTGATATAATGGCAAGCAGAAGAAAGAGGGCCGAAGACCCCAAAATCGCATATTTGGGACCACCGAGAACAGCATCGGCGGGCACTGAGATTTCAACATGACCAAGGACCATGCCGCGGCGATTTCGTAGGTGCAGGAAACGGTTGTAGGCGACAAAGTTGGCGTCTCCGTCTTGGTACAAAGCGTTGTCGCCGCCGATAATTCCCCGATAATTTGCCATGGCAATGATATCTTTAAAATGCAAAGTCAGCACGTCATCCTTGACCCCTTCGGCATGGCGCGCCACGTTGCTCTTGGCTGCCGCGGAGAGGGCGGGATAGATGCGAGCGCCCTTGGTGTCGCGCCAACTCGATGCCGTCGGCTCGAGTTGGCGAAAGACAGTAATTTCCGACTTGATAATTGTGTGCAGCCAATCGACAAAGTCATCGTTAAAGGCACGCAGCAAGTAGAACGTCTTGTTGCCAACATGATACGCAGCCCCAAAGGCCAAACCCTCTGCGAAGGGAAAGAAGTCCCAGTGTCCGGCAACGGCCCAGCCCGCGACCGTCGCGGGATCAACGATCAGGGCGGACTCTCCGGGCCGAGAGAACTCGACGCCCGCCTGTGAACCAACAATGAAGAGTTCCCCTTTGCCGACTGAGAACGTCTCGTGATCAACGTATTTCTCGGCCATGAGCTGCAAGCGGGCGGCAACGAGTTCGCCGGTTTGTTCAAAGATCTCCGGCAAGGCATTGGCACCGAGGTCTGTCCAGCCCCAGCCGGAGGCATCACCGCCCTTAATCCATGTGACCACCCCAGACCAGATTGTTGACAACGCCAGTGGCACGAGCACCATGGGAACAAACATTCGAAACAGATGGGTCCGAAGACTCATGTCGACCCTCAATCAAAACGAGCAATTTGGTCATGAGCACCTCGTTGCGTATCGGCAGTCTTGCCAAAAGAGAGAGTGAATCTTTTTTGGTTTCCGACAAATTGTGAAAAATGCAAAAAGCTTCCCTTTATTTCATAAGGTCAATTCCAATCCTGAGCGCTTGACGAATCTCAGGTGGCGTTCTGGAGCAGCCAGTTTGCTACTGCTCGTGGGCTAATTGGGGCCTACTCCGGGAGCCCGTAGAGTGAGGCAAAGGCCGCGCGTCTCGCGGGCGAAGCCGAGCTTGAGGGGGAGAGGCGGAGCAGGCCCGGAGTGACCCACCCGTCAATAATTGAATAGATTTATAGATAGGAATAGACTCATATTGGGAAATCCTCCCAGGACATTGTGAGATTCCACACTTTTGATGGAATTCCCCGGAATTTGGCAAGCCTAGTGTCCTAGAAAACCTTGGCTCATGCCGCCAAACTCATATTGGCGCGAGGTGGTGAGGAATGGCCGACTATAGCGGGCTAAGAGCCTTGGTCGTCGAGGATCAAGAGGCGTTTCGAGAAGCTATGGCATACGAGCTGCAGAGTCTTGGTTTCTCCGTCGCCACGGCGAAGGAAGGTGCGGAAGGATATCAATTGACCAAGGGCGAAAGGTTCGATCTCATCCTATCGGACATCAAGATGCCCAATTGGGACGGCAAACGCTTTCTCCAGGAATTGCGGAAGACCGCCGCGCAGGCAACACCTCCATTTGCCTTCATGACCGGCTTCGCTGATCTCTCGATTCAGGAGGCCTTCGACCTGGGAGCAGATGCCTTTTTGGGTAAGCCAATCAATCAAGAGAAATTGCTGGCTGCCCTTGACTTAATGCTTCAGCCACCCGATGCCCGTTGGACTAAGGCCGCTGAAGCGGCGCCCGCCAAGGTGATTAAGAGAATTCTGAGCGGCTGGGGTACTCAAGAGCTTTTGGGTACGGTTGGCTTCGGTCGACGCGGCATGTTTCTCACGCTCGAACCTTCCACCATAAGTATTAAAGTTAATGACCGCGTCGGTTTCGACCTCGAGTTTAGTGATGGTCCGATCGGCCGGTTGCTAGGCATTGGCAAGGTCGTTTGGCGTCGCCCCCCCTCTGCAAATGAGAAGCCAGCGGTGGGCATCGAATTCGAATTTCTCGAGGAACCTAGCCGCAGTACTATTTTAAGCTATATTGAAGCGCAGCAACCGACCGCTGCCATACCACAGCGCAATGGTGCCAATTGATGATTTCCTGATTCTTTGAGCCTTAAAGGTCCGAGCCGTGAGTAGGTGCTCTCTATCGAATAAGCAGGACGCCTTCGTTCTCGTAATCGAGTCGGCTGCATCCGTGCGTTCGATGCTGATGGATGTGCTTCACGGACTGGGGTTTGCCCACGTCCAAGCGGCGAGTTCGGGTAAAGACGCACTGCATTTTCTCGAGGTTGAAAATGTTGACTGGTTGCTCACGCCGCTTATGGCCGATGACGAGGTCAATGCCCTTCATATCCTGAAGCTCATCACCGTGCATCCGAAACTGCGAAGCACCAACTGCAGTCTTCTTCTCGATCCCGCCAATGAGGATTATTGCCTAACGCAAGCGTTCGAATTGGGATTATTATCTTGGCACCGTAAATCTTACGTTAAAGATGAGTGCCTCAACGACCTCCAAGAACTTTTCGCATTATTAGAAATGAACGACTGGGATCAGACGCTCACGGCGGCGGAGTATCTGCGCGGGCACTTAGTCGAAAAGAGCCTCCCGAAATCCCGTCTAGCCTTGGAACACAATCTACTAGCGATGTACCCTGGAACACCTCGGCTTCTCGTCTCAGCCGCGGAGGCAGAATTTCTCAACGGCAACCAAGTGGTTGGGAATTCGCTGCTCCATCAAGCGGAGCTCATAGACGGTGAGCTTGGCCCGCATTGCAGTCGAGTTCGGCAGAAATTTCCTATGGATACTAAGGCCGAATTGACGCGACCCGAAAATGTTCTCGGCCTCAAATCAGTCGTGGTCATCGATCCTGACACCGATGTACTCCATGCTACCGGTGAGATGCTGCGAGCCATCGGCGTTAAGAAGATCGAGTGTTTTGAGAATGGTGCCAAGGCCTTTGAATGGCTCAAGGCGGCGCCGGAACCCGATCTGATTCTCATGGAATGGCGTGTGCCCGGGCTAACTGGACCGGCACTCATCCAGCGCATTCGTCAGTCAATATCTCAGCAGGTCCCCGTCATCGTCGTCAGCTCGCTCATAAAAAAGGACGAAAAGCCACTTCTTCGCGAAATGGGTATCGACGATGTTCTCGAAAAACCATTCGACCATACATCGTTTTATGCCGCCGCGATCTGGACGATTCAGCAGAATAGGTCACCGACCGAGGAAAAGTCCCTCGAGCGAAAAATAAGGCGTCTTCTCGCCACCGGCAAAATAGGCGAAGCTGAGCGCCTCATTGCCCAGTTCACGAGCGATCCGCGCTTCCAGCCGGCGTCAAAAAAAGAGATTGAAGCAGAATATGAATTTTTGCGCTGCCATTATCAAAGGGCGCTGGCGCTCAGCGCGGAAGCTCTGAAGACAGGTGGCGGTGACTCCCTGATGCTGCTCAATCTTGCCGGAAAGTGCATGTTGAAACTCAAGCAGCACCAAGGAGCCTTGCGCTGTTTTGAGAAGGCCAAAGAGATCTCGCCGATGAATATTGAGCGACTCATTGATCTTGCCGAGGTCAATCTCCATCTCGATCGGGTCAAGGAGGCGAAGGCCCAAATTGATGCGGCCGCGGCTTTGGACGCTCAAAACCCTGAACTGGGCCAAGCGCGTGCGCAGTGTGCCCTCCAAGTCGGCGACCTCAAACAAGCCGCGTCGGTCATGGAGGGACTTGATTCGGTGTCGCGCGTCGTTGCGTACATTAACAACCGAGCGGTTTCGTTAATCCTAAGTGGAAGGTTCGAAGAGGGCATTGGCCTCTATAAACGTGCGATCCAAGCCCTCCCCGCCAGTGCCTCAGAGGTGAAGGCCGCGGTCACTTATAATTTGGCTCTTGGAGAGGCTCGCCATGGTGAATACGAAAAGGCCAAAGAAGTGCTCAAATCGCTCAAGAATGGTCCGCAAGTTGGCGTCTTCAAGAAGGCTTTGGCGTTGGCCAAAAGACTCGATCTATGCATCGAAAAGGGCTTGCCACTTTTCGCTGATCAAAATAGTGCGGCAGGCGAGTTGTCTATCGAAGGCGACGGGCATCAGCAGTATTCAGGGGCCGCGGCACCGGCGGTTGAGAGTGCCGTCCAATGGCAAGAGATCTTGGCAAAAATCGAGGCGAAACGCGGCGACTTTGGCTGTCATTTGGTTTTCATGAGCGTCGAGAATCCGGATCCGAAAGGCGCAAAACTTCTTGAGAAGATGCCGCACTTTGTCGCGCGTTCGACGATTGGACGGACCGAGGTCCTTGCGAAGCCTGAGCGCAACACTTAAGACGTGCCTTCAAGATGACAGGATGACGAATGAAGGTGTGCAAAACCTGTCAACGCGTATACCGTTGCGAAGACGACTTCCTGACGTCGACGTCGCGTTGGCGACTGAGCTCAGAAAAGGGTCTTTATTTTACCTGCAGTTGCTTCTCGACCTTGGTTCTCCCCCATGGAACCTACGAATGGTACCACCCCACAAAATTCATGCGTCCCCAGGCAAGAGACGTCTTCAATCGGCTGGCCCTCGCGGAGGGAATTCCGAGGATTCCCGCGGCAGTTTATGAGTTACAAGCCTTGCTGAGTGACCCGAACGCGGACCCAACAAAAATTGTCGAGGCTCTCAAAAGGGAACCGGTGATTGCCGCCGATCTCCTCAAGTTAGCCAATCTATTTCGGACGACTCGGGCTGAGCCTATCATCTCTCTGGAACACGCGCTGATGTTTGTCGGTCGACGCGTCTTGTCCGAGTTGACGATGGCGGCGGCACTGAAGCAATTCAAATTTCGCACACGACTTTACACAGAGCAAAAATATTGGTCGGAAGCTTTCGCCGCTGCGTTTATCGCCGAGCGGTTAGCGACCTTGGCTCGTCCCAATCTGCCCGCCGATCAAGTCTATTTGGGCGCCTGTCTCGCCAATATCGGCAAGGTCGTCGGCGCGGTCTGTTTGCCGGAGACGATCGACGGTGTATGGCGCGTGTGCGAAGATAAAGCCACCCACTGGGAACGCGCAGAGACCCTCACCGGGGCACCCCAGCACATTATCCTCGGGGAGATCGCGGCCGTTCTTTGGGGACTTCCCGATTTTTTCCGACACACCGCCAGCAGCCATCATTTGGCAAGTACGGTTACGGATCAACAATTTGCGACTGCTGATGAGCGTGTCTCACAAACGATCGTCAGCCTGGCGAATCAGCTTGGTCACTGGCTTTTTTCACAGCCGCATCGCATCGATAATGAACTGATGCGTGTCGCCGCGACGAGCCTGGGTTACAGTGATGGGGCTCTGGAAAAGGTCATTGCGGACTGCCAACCGTTTCGAGCCAAAATCGAAGCAATGGCCAGCCACTAGTCCCGCTCGCCCGTAATTCGCACCCGGTACGAATTGAGGGCGAGCGGTATTAGGCGGGACTGCTCAGGGGCAGGCCGCCACTATGCGGCGGCGGCACTTTCCCTCAGTCTCGGCAAGCGCACGACAAAACAGGTGTTGGCGCGACTTCGATCCAAAAACAAATGACCACCGTGCTCGGCAACGATGCCTTTGGATATACTCAGTCCCAGCCCGGTGCCCTTGCCGATTGGTTTGGTGGTAAAAAACGGTTGAAAGAGCTTTTGTTCGATTTCGACCGAAATGCCGTCGCCGCTGTCTGAAACACGAATGTCGACGACGTCGTCGTGTTCGACTACCTCAATTGCGATCCATTTATCGGGTCTAACCTCGATGGCGTCGCCCGCATTGTTCAGCAAGTTGACCAATACTTGCGAGATCTGCGCCGGACGACAATTGATTTGAATTGCTGAAAATTTTGCGACGGTGATGCCAATACCTTGATTGGCCAGCCTCTGAGAGCAAAGGTCTAAGGTGTCGTCGATGATGGTCAGCAACGATTCGCTGGCCAAAAGGTCGTCTTCGGAATGGCGCGAGAAGGAGCGCAAGCCTTGCACAATTTTGCCAATTCGATCGGCAGTCATTTCGATGGCGTCGGCCATGCTGCGGCCGACTTCGATGTCAAATTGCGGCTGAGCTAAGAGGCGCCTGAGCTGGTTAGCACGCATTTTAATCACGCCGAGCGGCGTGTTGATTTCATGGGCCATTCCCCCGGCCATCTCTCCCAGTGCGGTCAACTTGGATGTGCTAACGATTGTTGCTTGTTGGATCGCGAGATTGGCCTCCAGAGAACGTTGGCGCGTCATGTCACGAATCGAGAGCATCATCTGTTCGATGCGCCCATGGTCATCGATGAGTGGCGCCCAATCGAGGGCAATCATGCGGCGCTCGCCGCGCACTTTCACCGATGTTTCCTGAATTAAGTTTCCAGCTATAGCGTTCCACTCAGATAGAGTTCCGCCCATTCTTGATGCGAGGGTTTGATGTAAGAGTGCCAATTGTTGCGAGGACAATTCACAGTCCCGGAAGACGAACTCGACCAGCGAACGTCCAGCGATCGATCCGGGTTCTTCGTCGAAGAAGGTCGAGAGAAAGGCTGAGAAATCGGCTTCAATGACCATGCCTCGGTCAAACGTCAGAATTCCCTGCGCGATGTGGTCTAAAATTCGTTGGACCTTGCGTTTTCCGGCGAGCACTTCCGTGGTTCGCGCATCGATTTTATTCTCCAAACTGACGTTCGCTTCGGTCAGCTCGAGCTGCAAGCGACGCAAGTCGGCATTTTGACGTCGTAGCCAGTGGATGTTGCGGCGGATAATTCGTCCACCGATGATACCAGCGATGAGTCCGACAAAAATAATCAGGATGAAAATCAAGCCGGCCGTCGAAGCAATTTGACCCAAGCTCGCCACGAAACCTTCGTTGGCGCGACTGGTGAGCATGGCGAGTTGCGAGATGTCATGAGATACCCGAGAGTTTCGTTGGGTTAGATCCGCGTGGAGGCGCGCGGTTTTTTGGAGATCATCAAAGACGGTCAGTCGCAAACTGACGAGGCTGGCGGGGTTTTCGCCATCCAAGATGCGGTGGGAAAGCTCGTTCGCACTCTTGTAGAGTTCGTGGGCGGCGACGTCAATGTCCGCATCGTTGGCTCCGTCCGCCAGTAGCTCGCTGAGATCAATGAGAAGACGCTCACGAATCTGGACCAACTCGTTGGTAATGAGCGAAGTCAATTGATCGGAGGACGTGACCAGGCCAATCTTACCCGAGAGGCGAGTCAATTCGCTGGCATCACCCAGGATCTCCGCCACGACGGCGCCTTGATGGCTCGACTTGATGAGCAACTGATTGGTCACTATCGCTTGAGCGTCGGAACTAAACCCTTTCGCTCGGGTGGTGCGGCTCAATTTTCTGAGCATACTGCCGTTGGCAAAGCGTATCTTGCCCGAAATTCCATGGACGCTCTCGAGAAATGCCTTAAGGTCCGCCTCGACGGTGACATAATTATTGCTGAAACTTTCCAGGTGACGAAGATGGTCACGATTGATGACAAGAAACTCGGTATCCTTCACCATAAATTGCGCCACGTCGTGCGACAGCGACGCAAGGTTCGCACTATCATCTTTCGACGGAGCTGTAGCGGCGGCATTTGTCGAAAAGAGCTTTGGCAAGGTTGCGCTGAGCGCAACCTCGGCCCTTTCAATGCGACTTTCGATTTCTTGCCTTTGCTCAATAGTTGCGAGATCAGCGACACTTTCGGCCGTGAGGACCCTTGATTGACGCAGTAGGAGTTGGTCAAAGGAATCCTTCAAGGAGCTCATCGCTTCGCGCGCTGGTGTCACGATCTCTCGACTCTGCGTTTGGTAGGTGGTGAGGCCACGTTGAAACCACAAGAAGGATGCAGTGAAAATCAGAAAGACCGTCGTCGCCCCTGCCGCGAGGTAGAGCAGACTTCGCTCGATCGAGATTTCCTTGTTCATCGCGGGTCCCTTGCCTTTCAATGCGCTTGCAGCAACGACGGAGTGCTCTTGAGTGACCGCCATTCCAACGAGTGAAAGCCACCGCCTTGAATGATGGTCGGCCAAACTTGATGGCTAATTTGGTGCTCCGCCTTACTCAGGGCAGTGACACGACCCATGCCAAAGTCGATGGCCTGACCAGTCTCCAGGCCGTCGATAAAACCCTCCCTAGTGGGGTTCTGGCCAGCCCGCCGCAGGCCCTCCGTGAAAGCGGCAGCCGCCAAATAGCCTTCGAGCGAGGCGAATGTTGGCCGCTCACTACCTAGCGCCCGCAAATACGCCTTATGGAGCGGCATATTCGTATCCAGAGGTGGCACCACTTGGGTCACGATCACGCCTTCAGCCAAAGGTCCCAATTCGGCCATCAAAGATTCGCTGCCGACAAATGAAACGTTGACGAAGAGGGCGCTCAGCCGTTCCTGTTTTGCCAGCCTGATGAATTTGGCGGCGGCCTTATATGTTCCAACGATAACGACAACTGTCGGTTGGTGCCGGGCCTCAAGTATCTTTGACAGACCATCCTCCACGTTGACCGTGTTTCGTTGGTAGCGCCCATGGATGAGCTTTGCCGGTTCGCCAAACCCGGTCGTCTGAAGAGCTTTGATTCCCGCTTTGAAGACGGCATCGCCATAGGCATCATTTTGCGTGAAAAAAGCAATAGACGTGGCCGGGATCTTCAGATTATTGACGAGGCCCTGGATGATCGATGCCATTTCCTCCTCATAGCTGGCGCGGAAGTTGATGACGTACCGATCCGGCGGGGTCTTGCGGAGAATGCCTGCGCCAGTGAAAGCACCAAAAAACGGCACCTTCGCGTCGTTGGCAATCGGCACGGCGACCACCGCGGTGGGCGTTCCGACATTCCCCAGGATGGCAAACACTCCGGGATCTCTCAGCAGCTGGTGCATATTCGGACCCGTGCGATTGGGCTCATAACCATCATCGAGCGCCGCAAGCTTGAGCTTTCTCCCGGCGATGCCGCCGGCGGCATTGGTGGCCGAAAAGCAGGCTTCGACGCCAAGCTTTATTTGTTGTCCAAGGGTTTGGGCCGGCCCCGATAGAGCCGTTGACATGCCAATAGTTACTTGGTCACTGGTGACACCGGATTCGGCGATCGAGATCGACGCGTGCAGGGTCATTAAAGATGTCAAAAAAAAGACCACAGCCTGTCTTTTGTCAGCCAAGGGGACTACCTCTCCGGCGGATATGATACGTTGAGCGGAACACCTCTATTCATCCTTAAGGGCTCGGTACATTCAGAAAATTCATGATCATAGCTTAGAATTTATTAGTCATATTCACCTCTTCGGTCGATGAGGCGCTCGCCTTGATTGGCGGACCGGGGATGGCATCGCCCGCGGACTTGGCTGGGCCAAAGGTCGATGGGATGGCAGCATTCTACGAAAGCGTTTTTGTCGAAGGCAAAACGGATGCTCCGCGTCGCCCAAACGCGCCATCGCCACCACCCAGCGAGCGTGTCTATGAGCCGGGAGACGGCTGAGTGCTGAGGCCGCTGGTGGCGAGAATTGGGCGTTATAATCGGGATTGGACGGGTGCTGAGGACGGCTTTAAATAATCAATCTGACGGAGTTTTATCGCGCAAATGGGCTGATTGGCGCGGTCCCTCAAGATTCTAGGGAAAGCGCCGAATGAGGAATTAGCTCAATTTATAGGCTGGCGTGCACAAATGGTGACATTCGTGACATTCAAATTCACCGTCCCCAACACTCGGATCAACTGGGGCACGTTGTCACGAATACTTCTGGCATCGATCGCATCGATCACTATGAGTGGATGCAGTGCGACCGTCAAAACGAATGTCAGTGTCGGTGCCGCCGTCAAGGAATGCACCGCCGCCACCTGTTCAGGCGCCAACCCAAGCGTCGAGGCGGCAGGTCATCCATCCCTCGTCATTGCCGAAGACAAGGTCCGTGTCATCAGTGACGGCCATGGAGGTTACCAACTCGATGTTGCCTGGCAGAAATCAAGCGCGACGGCGTTGGTCAATCTCGTCGTCGCGAGCGACGCAAAATGCCAAACTGCGGTGGCAACGTTCGCCACTTTATCCGGCGAGACCTTTCAAGCGGCGCTGCCTAAAATTCCGATGGTTGCGTATCTCTGCCTGTACTTAGTCGATGCTGAAGGCAAGGCGACGCCAGCCGCCAACAACGGCGTCAAGTTCCTGGTCACGGGAGCGGTGAACTCTTCGAGTCCGAGCCCGGCAGCGTCGCCACCAGCGCCACCTTCGCCTGACACTCCAGCACCATCGCTGGTCGCACCGTCGCCGACTCCTGCTCCAGGAAATTTTAATCTCGCCGCCGTCTCCGGCGATGGCCAATTGACGCTGTCCTGGGACACGGCGATCTATGCGACGAGTTATACGTTGCGGCGCGGGACGACCTCGGGCTCATATCCGACTACCGTGTCGGTTAACGCGACCAGCCCATTGATTGACTCCGGCCTAACCAACGGGCAGGTCTATTACTACATGGTCACGGCTACTGGCGCGGGTGGTTCAACTGACGGGAACGCTGAAGCCGCCGCGACACCGATTGCAGCGCCAACGGCCCCGTCGGGCTTCGCTGCCGCACCGGGTGACATGACGGTCGCCCTGTCCTGGAACAGCGTTGCCGATGCCTCAAGCTACAACGTGCTGAAGGCGACGACCGCGGGCGGGAGCTTTAGCGCCGCAGCCACCGGCATCGGGTCGCCGTTTTATAGCGACACCGGACTTACCAACGGCGTGCAGTACTACTACAAAGTGCAGGCCGTCAACCTCGGTGGCCCTGGGCCGACGACGGCGCCTATCAGCGCGACGCCGCGTCAACTGCCAGGTGCTTTCTCGATCACCTCGGCGAACTCAAGCGATGGTCAGGTGACGATCAGTTGGGGGAACTCCGCCAGTGCCACGTCCTACAACGTGATGCGCGGGGTGAGTTCAGGCAACTATACGACCACGGTATCAGGGGTCAGCCCTTATGTCGATTCGGGCTTAACGAACGGCACACTGTACTATTATAGGGTCACCGCGGTGAATGCGGCCGGCTCGACCCCTGCAACCTTGGAGGTCAGCGCCAAGCCAACGGCAGTTGCGGGCGCTAACAAATTGGCGATCACGGCCGGTCCTGCCAGTGGTATCGCGGGTGCTTGCCTCGCGGCCTATACCGTGACGGTTCAGGACAGTAGCGGAAGTCCCACGCCGACGCTCGTCACTTTGACGGTTGACCTTGCGAAAGCAGGATCTGGAAGTGCCACGTTCTATTCCGACGCCGATTGCTCGGCGCCCATCACCGCCTTGACGATCACTGCGAATCAAACGACGCGCCCATTTTATTTCCGTGACAACGCCGTCGAAGCCACCACGATCCAAGTCTCTGACCACGCCACGAACTTGGCATCGGGCACACTTGGCGTGACCTTTGCGTCAGCCACCGGCATGGCTCTCGCCCAGTCCTTTGGCTGTGCCATCGCCGGCGGCGGCGTCAAGTGTTGGGGCGCCAATGACATGGGACAGCTCGGCAATAATACAACTGCCAACAGTAGCGTCGCCGTCACGGCAATACCGACAAATAGTGGGGTGACAGCGGTCGCCGCGTGGGGTGGCAGTGAATACAAGGTGATTCATGTCAACTGGATTTCTGAAGTTCCACCCCTCGTTTGCGCCGTGGTGAGTGGTGGGGTGCAGTGTTGGGGCAACCTCCAAGGCGCGGCGCAGGCATCACCTCTTGCAATCATTCCTGGTGATAGCGGCGTGTCCGATGTCAGCGTCGCGTCCTACGGCGTCGTGCAAGACGCTTGCGCGATCGTCAAAGGCGGCGTTAAGTGCTGGGGCTATAATGGGTCAGGACAGCTTGGCGACGGCACGACGACGACCCAGACAGCGCCCGTTGATGTCGTGGGACTTGGCGCGGGCAGTGGCGCCACCAAGATCATGATCAATACAGTCTGGTCTTGCGCGCTGGTCAGCGGTGGCCTGAGTTGTTGGGGAGACAATTCCTCTGGTCAGCTCGGGGACGGCACCTTGACTGGACGCCACTCGCCTGTGGCACCGATCGCAGCGGCCAGTGGGGTGACGGATTTTTACATTCAGGACTCGACAGCTTGCGCGATCGTCGCTGGAGGCGTTAAGTGCTGGGGTAACGACGCCTCAGGACAAGTGGGTGACGGTGGATCAGCCAACCGTCTCACGCCGTATGCGGTTGCCTTGCTCGGTGCGTCGCCGGTCGCCACCGCGGTGGCAACTGGGGACCAAGCAACGTGCGCGATCGTCGGTGGCGGCGTTCAGTGCTGGGGTGCCAATGGCTCAGGGCAGCTGGGCAATAACACATCGACGATGAGTGGGACACCTGTCCAAGTTGTCGGACTCGGGGCCGGCAGTGGCGCGACCAGTGTGCGCACGAAGGACTATTTCACCTGCGCCACGGTCGCCGGCGGCGTTCAGTGCTGGGGTAATGACCAGCTGGGCGCGTACGCCAGGCTGACTCCACAAGTGGCAACTGCGGGCGGCAACGGTTATCTCTTGGCGCAGCCAGCGACTTATACCTACTATACTTATGACTTCAATACCGACACCTACGCAGGACATACTGAAGCGCATGCTTGTGCCTACGCTGCCGGCGCGGCCCAATGCTGGGGAGGTAACTCGGCACTGGAACTCGGCGATGGCGACAATAGCGGCACTTATAAGTCGTCACCGCAACCGGTCATTGGCTTCCCCTAGCTTTTGGTCAATTTCTCGTCCCAACCCCTTTGTGCCTCCCCTCATTTTCAGATCCAGGATGTGCGCCGCGAGCCATTGACGGACGGTTCATTGGGGGTCTACTTCTTCGCCATCAAGCTTGGCTTCGGCCGCGAAACGCGGCCTTTGCTCACGTTGCGGGCTCCCGGAGTAAGCCCTTAGTGAGCACCCGAGAATAGTTCGCGAGAGGTTAGCGTCGCACCTTCCTCATGACAGGTCTCAATCAAGGCATAGCCACGGACGCGGCTACGGTCGGCGATCGGCGGCAAATTTGTCGGCAGATCGCCAAAATCGGTATCAAATCTATCTTGAAAAAAACAAAACTATACCGCCCGCGGGCACCCGCGTTGACCGCCCTAAAAAGGCAAAAAAATTTGAGCCGAAATTCACGTCGATCCCGCTTGGTCCAGTGTCGAGAGTCTTCGCCTCTCTCGGTATTAGAAAGACCTGACGAATCAAAGGGAGATCTGACATGAAGCTTTCGCGGCTCCTAGCCACATCCATCACCGCCGGTAGTTTGGCGGTAGTCGTCGCAACCTCGGCGCTTGCCGATCCAACGATGCCGCCACGACCGAACCTCGTGCGCGCCAAGCAAATCGCGGTGCAACTGCAGGCCGAGGTGCAACAAATCTTGGTGCGGGCTCAGGGTGGTGGCACCAACCCCAATCCAGGGAGCTGCCAAGCGATCCGCGACCAGCGGACCTGCAAAGCCACCCCTGGCTGCGGTTGGCTGCGCGGGAGTTGCGTCAAGAGTCCACCTTTTACCGGTGTGATCGCGCCCGGGCTTGCCCAAGACGAGGGCGATGTCGATGAAAACGATAACGCGGCTGAGTTTGCCTTGGAAGGCCTTGGTTCTGGACTCTTTCAACTTGGCCAACTCATCGATCAAGCGAATTGGGCTTGGGGCACACCGGGTTTTTGGCAACCCTGGCAAGAGGCCTGTCAAAAGGACGGCGAACTTTGGTTTGGCGCCGACGCCGGTAAAGTCACCGCCAGCCTCCCGTTGCAAGGTTTTATTAGCCCAGCAGACTTCGAACCGCTGGAGCAGGAATTACAGGATATTCACGCGACTCTATTTTGCCCCTGAAGTTCATAGTAGCAACCCGACGCGGCAGCCCAAGGTGGGTGCGCCGGTCACAAGGAGGATTCCATGTTTTCGCTTCGTACGATGGTCAAGGTGTCTATCGCCACGGTCGCTTTGACCTCGATGCCGGCTTTCGCCGCTGGCAACCCTGGCAACTCGCAAGCATTGGCGGCCGGCCTGCGCCAAGCCAAGGCAGTGGTTGACAACGCAATTGCTGGAGCTCAAGGCGCTGGTGGCTTAAGCGGTGGTTCAACCGGTGGTTCAACCGGTAGCGCACCAGGCGGCGGCAATGGCCCTGGTGGTCCATGGGGCATGACCGTGGAAGATGTCAACGAGAATGACGCCATTGCACTTCCAGTTCTCATCCAGGCGTCGACCTCCCTCGGACAGGCTGCCACCGATTCTGATCTAGCTAATTTTGCCTTTATTTCAGGCAATATCGCCTTCGGTAATTTCAAGTTCGCTTTGGCTTGCTCCCAGATGGGCATATCGAGGTCGCAGATTTCTCGCGCCAACACCGCGGCATTGCAGTTCCCTCTTGGGTTCCTCTCGGCCTTTGGTCCCGATCTCACGCAAGTTCTGATCGAGCTCAATCAGCTGAAGTTTACAGAAGGTTGTCCCTGACCTAACGCGCCGGGCCACCTCCAACTGGCCCGGCGCTTGCTGCTCAACGTCTTTTTCATTCCAAGCCAACACTGGAGACAAGTTCATGCATCGCACCACGGCACTTCTCTTGCGCACCCTCCCCATCATGGTTCTTTCAGTCGCCTTCGCCGCGTCGGCCCTCGCCGCCGACCGGGCGCCTTCGGCCTACGAGGCTGCCGTTCAAAAGAGCGTGACCACCTGGTTTCTCGCCAAGGACTTGGCGGTAACCGAGGCGCAGTTGACCGCGGACGTCGGTACGTTGCCAGACGGTGCCCAAAGTGCTTTGGTTCAAATGGGCGCATCATCGCAAAAGCTGGTAACCGATGCCGCCCGTGGTGTCTCCAGCTTTGAAACAGAGGCGGCAGTCAATTTTGCGGTGGCGCTAGCGGCAGTGGATTGCGGCACGGCAAGATCCGCTCTGTCGCGCTTAAATACTGCGTTGATTGGCGCGCCAGTATCGGCACAAGTCGCCGACGATTTGGTGCGCATGGCGACGCAACTTGCCGAGCTATTGCAAGAGCTGGGGGCGCCATGATGTCGAGGACACATTTCTCCATCCTAGCTGTCGTGCTGCTCGTCGATACTGGCTGCAGCCAGAGGGACCCGGCGATCGCGCGACCAGAGGCCATCTTCGGAGCTTTAGACATATCTTTGCTGAACGAGATGGCGGCGCGACAGGTGGCGCCGGCGCTCGGCTCGTTGATGGTGAAGTTTACTGACCCAGGCACTTCGGTGCCTTTTGCTTTGCCTCAGTGCACGGGCATCCAGATCGGTCGCCGCCAAGTGCTCACTGCCGGGCATTGCGATCGGCCAAAAGACTACGTTTTCAGTAAGAACAGAATCGCTCGACCAGAGGATTCCGGCAAAATTGAAATCTCGACGATTGGCCCAGACTTGCGCCTTACCTTCAGCGGCGAGCTGATCGCTAGCGAGATCGGTGATGAGGGGCAGGTGCCGACCGCCAGCCCCGCCATCTTCAAAGACACGGAACTTGACGTGGCGATCATTGAATTTCCCTACGATCTGCCTCCGGGTTGGCTCGACCTCCGGGGTACCGTCGACGACCTGTCGTCGTTGGTGCATTTCGGCTATCCCAATGGATTGCCGCTGGCAATCTCGACCGGCTGCCACGGGTTAGGGACCTCTAGCGAGGCCCATTTTCGCCATGATTGCGACTCGATGACGGGCTCTTCAGGAGGACTGATCATCGATGCACGAAGTGGCCGCCCCGTCGGCATGCAACTGGCGGCACCCGGTTTTAACTTGTCGGACTTTTATTTGCAGAACAAACATTTTGAATCCCCCGAGGACTTTGCCGCGCGTCGCGGTTGCAGCCATACGGCCTTTCCCAACGCGAATGACTACGCCGGGTGCGTTCAGACCCGGGGGCTCAATGCCGCGGTCCGGCTATCCAGCGTCGCCGCCGCCGTGGCTCAGCAAAACCCGGACCTCTGGGCGCGACTGACAGTGGTCCAAAGTTCCGAGTGTAACGACCGAGCGATGCCCTAATGGAGTGGGTCAAAGGCGTCGGTCGCGCTATGGCTTGGGGACGGCAGGGCGGGCGAATCCAGCGGAACTTCGCTCTATCCATGCAAGGCGCAACGCCTTTTTCATAAACGACCCAAGGATTGCCGCCAATCGGGACGAGGCGGACAAGCTTCAACGGCAGTCGTCCGGCGCACGGTGGCCGCACGACGACCTGCGACACCGAGTACTCCTCGGTATCGCAGGTCGTCGTGCTGGTGGCCTCGCCGTGTCATAGGCCACGGGTGTCTGATCGCTAGGCCATCCCTTGGATATACTTCGGATATATTTCACTTAAAGTATCCCAGTACTAAAATATAAAACAAATAATATCTTTGGATGAAATTTAAGTAGATACTACATCGTAGTAAATATAATAAAATATTATTTATATTTTATGGTTGTATAAATACATTTTATATAATCAAGAAGATAAAAAATGAAAAAAAAAGCCCTTCTATCTAGTAAAGGCCTCAAAACAAAAAAGGCCTCTCAATCGAAGGTCAATGCCAGGGGCCCTCAAGTCGGTGCGGAACGGATGGGATCGCTCGAGAAGTTTCGTCGGATGGCGACCGTCATTCAAGACTCCAATGATGCAATCACTTTTCAGGATCTGGAAGGCAACATCCTAGCTTGGAACCGGGGCGCTGAGATCATGTACGGCTATTTGGAGGCTGAAGCCCTCAGCATGAGCATCGTGGATACCGTTCCGAAAGAATACCAGGAAGAAGCGCGTGGCTTCTTGGCCTCACTCAAGCGCGGCGAATTGCTGCCAAACTTAGAGACCAAGCGCAAGCACAAGGACGGTCGAATTATCGATGTCTGGCTTACCAACACTAAGCTCACTGATGACAAAGGAAATCTGACCGGTATTGCCACCACTGAGCGGGACATAACGGAACGCAAGCACGCCGAAGCCTCCCTCAGAGAAAAGGCACGGGAGCTGGCGTTTCTCCGCGAAGGTCAAATGACGTTGTCGGACAAAATGCGTGGCGAGCAGGATGTTTCAAGATTGGGGCAAAGCGTCCTGAGTCATCTGGCCCCGTTCTTGAACGCTCAGATGGGTGCCTTTTACTACGTTACCGATGAAAAGCTGCTCAAACGCGTCAGCGGTTACGCTTATTCAAAGCTTGAAAATCGAGAGAGGACAATTTCGCTAGGCGAAGGCCTCGTCGGACAAGCGGCGTTGGAAAGGCGGCCCATCCTCCTCGACAATGTGCCCCCCAACTACTTCGGTCAGATTCGTTCGGATTTAGGCGCCGCATCCCCGTGCTCGCTGCTCCTGGCCCCTGTTTTTTACGAGGGCGAAGTCAATGGCGTCATTGAACTGGCGTCTTTCGCCTCATTTTCCGAACATCAAAAGACGTTCCTGGAGCACGTGTCCGAGAATATCGGCATTGCGATCAATACGTCGATCAACCGGCGCAAGCAACAAGAGCTGCTCGAAGGCTCACAGATCTTGGCCGAAAAACTTCAGTTCCAGCAAGGGGAGCTGAAGGCCACCAATGATGAACTCGAGGAACAATCCCGGGCGCTCCAAGAGTCCGAAACTAGACTCAAAACTCAGCAATCGGAGCTCGAACAAACCAACGAGCAGCTTGGCGAGCAGACCACGGCGCTCGAGCGACAAAGAGACATTTTAAATGAAAACAATGTCGCCCTCAATAAAGCCCAGACGTTGCTCGAGGAAAGGTCAGACGAAGTGCAAAGAGCGAGCCAGTATAAATCAGAATTTCTGGCCAATATGTCGCACGAATTGCGGACGCCGCTCAATAGCTCGCTGATCCTCGCAAAACTTCTCGCGGACAATGTCGGCGGCAATCTGACGCAGGAGCAGGTGCAGTATGCGCATGCCATTTCATCGGCCGGCAATGACTTACTTAACCTTATCAACGACATCCTCGACCTTTCAAAAGTCGAGGCCGGCAAGCTCGAAATCAGGCCGGAGAGCGTGCTCCTGCTGAAGATGTTCAGCATCCTCGAGAAGACTTTTGATCCATTGGCCAAAGAGAAGGCGCTCAAGTTTGAAGTCAAGATCGATCCGGACGTGCCTGAGAAGATGTTCACGGATCGTCAAAGACTGGAGCAAATTCTCAAAAACCTGCTATCGAATGCCTTTAAATTCACGGAAACGGGCGGGGTTACTCTGCATGTGGCGCGGACCGTCGACGGTCGACTCTCGCTTTCGGTGATCGACACCGGCATTGGCGTTCAAAAAGAACAGCAAGAGGTCATCTTTGAGGCGTTTCGCCAAGCCGATGGGACGACCAACCGAAAATATGGTGGTACGGGCCTTGGACTGTCTATTTCCAGGGACCTGGCTCGGCTCCTGGGCGGCAGTGTTGAAGTCGAGAGCGTTCCCAGTGAAGGGAGCTGCTTCACACTCCTCTTGCCTGAAAATTATGACGAAGACAGCATTGCGGCGCCGTCGCCAAAGGCCTACTCATCAAAACCACCCAGCGCCAAGGCTGATCTTCTCCCGGAGCGCCTCAAAGCGGCGCCGTTCTCGGACGATCGCGGCCAACTGGCGTCGCCGAGACGCACGCTCCTGATTGTCGAAGATGATGTGAAGTTTGCGCGGATTCTTTTCGATGTGGCACATGAGATGCAGTACCAATGCGTGGTCGTGCAGGATGCTGCCGAGGGTCTCGAGCTGGCACAAAGACTGCTGCCAGATGCGATCCTACTCGACGTCATGCTTCCCGACCGTTCAGGACTGGCAGTGCTCGATCAGCTCAAACGCAGTCCAACCACTCGACATATCCCGGTGCAAATCATTTCTGCGCACGACTACATGGAAAAGGCCCTGCAGATGGGAGCCATGGGCTACGTTCTAAAGCCAGCTAGGCGCCACGAACTCAAGGCCGCCGTTTCTCGGTTTGAAGCCAAGATCTCTCAGAAGGTCAAACGCGTCCTGATTGTCGAAGACGACCATCTTCAAAGAGAGTGCATGGTTAAATTAATCGCTGATCCCAGTACTGAGGTCGCTGCTGTGGCAACTGCCCGAGAGGCACTCGAGGCTCTCAAAACCGTCCACTACGACTGCATGGTGATCGATCTGATGCTTCCGGATATGTCCGGCGAACAACTTCTAAGGCAAATGGCAGAGGAAGCGCAGCTGTCGGCCTTGCCACCGGTCATTGTCTATACTGGGCGCTCCCCTTCTTTAGACCAAGAAGATCATTTGAGGAAATATTCGCGGTCGATCATCATCAAAGGCGCCAGATCCCCAGAGAGACTCCTCGATGAAGTCAGTCTTTTTCTTCACACGGTCGATGCGAATCTCTCGCCCGAAAATCGGCTGCTTCTCCATTCGCTGCGCAGTCGCGAAGGTCTGTTCGAGGGCAGGAAGATTCTTGTCGTCGATGACGATGTCAGAAACATCTTTGCACTGACGTCTGCCTTAGAGCAAAAAGGTGCCAGCATCGAGGTGGCGCGCAACGGCAAGGAAGCACTCAAACGGCTGGCGGACCATCCGCAGACGGATTTTGTCCTCATGGACATCATGATGCCGGAGATGGACGGCTACCAAGCGACTCGCGAGATCAGGAAGCAAAAGCGGTTTGCCAAGCTCCCCATCATCGCCGTCACGGCCAAAGCCACGAAGAAAGATCAAGTGCTTTGTATGGAAGCCGGCGCCAGCGATTATCTCGCTAAGCCCATTGATCTTCATCAACTCTTCTCGCTTATCCGCGTTTGGGCGCCGCAGCTTGGGAGGGATTAGTTCATGGAGAGCATCATTGCCCCGGAATTTGCGGTTGAACTGACGCAGTTTCTCGAAGCAATCAATCGCAAGTACAACTATGATTTCCGCCAATATGCGCCGAATTCGCTCCGCCGGACGCTAGTTCAGGCGATGAATCAGATGGGCGTTTACACGCTCCAGATCCTTCAGGAAAAAATCCTCGATGATGCAACCAGTTTCGACGAGCTGCTTCAATCGCTCACGATTGCCGTGAGCGAACTGTTTCGCGATCCCTCTTATTTCCTCTCGCTACGCCAACAAGTGGTCCCATACCTGCGCACCTATCCATCGATTAAGATCTGGGTCGCTGGCTGCAGCACCGGCGAGGAAGCCTACTCATTAGCGATTCTGCTCCAGGAAGAAGATTTGCTCGCGCGTACCACCCTCTACGCAACCGACATCAATGCAAGAAGTCTGGAGACGGCGGCAACAGGTGTCTTCCGTCGCGAGGACTTCGAGAAGGCCATGCCGCGGTACCAAATTTCAGGTGGCAATCGCTCCCTGGCTGACTATTGCACTGCGACTGGAACTTCGGTGCAATTTCATCCTAGTTTTAGGCAACAGATCACTTTCGTCGATCACAGTTTGGTGACCGATGCTGTGTTCTCTGAGACGCACTTGATTTCCTGCCGCAATGTCCTCATTTATTTTAACCGAGAGCTTCAGGACCGGGCTATTGGACTTTTTCATGAGTCGCTTTGCGGCAAGGGTTTTTTGGGATTGGGCGCGATGGAAACCATTCAATTTTCTCGGCATGCAAGCGATTTTGATCCCTTTGTGAGGGAGGATCGGATCTTTCAAAAAAAGCACTCGAGGTCCGCGCTCTACTATGGATAAAAGCCTAACATCCGAGGTCGTCAAGATTCTGCTCGTCGATGACCTGAAGGACAACCTTCTGGCTTTAGAAGGGTTGCTCAAACGCGACGGCATCGAGATTTTCACGGCGAAATCCGGTGTCGAGGCATTGGAATGCATGATTTCCCATGAATTTGCCGTTGCCCTCGTCGATGTCCAAATGCCCGGCATGAGCGGCTTCGAGCTCGCTGCCCTGATGCGCGGCGCGAAAATGACCAAGGGCATTCCCATTATTTTTGTGACAGCGACGGCCAATGACAGTAGCTTCTCCTTCCGAGGTTATGAAAGCGGTGGGGTGGATTTTCTCTTCAAGCCCCTCGATACTCACGTCGTCCGGAGCAAGGTGAACGTCTTTATCGACCTTTACCGCCAAAAGAGCGAGCTAAGACACCAACTCGCAACGATCGCCGGGTTGGTGGAGGCTTTGCACCATGCCAAGGATGAGGCCGAGAAGGCGAACACTGCCAAGACGCAGTTTCTCGCCAATGTCAGCCATGAACTTCGCACGCCTTTGAGCGCTATTCTGGGTTATTCGGAACTCCTGGCGAACCCAGAGCAATTAAAATCAGACGCTCTCTACTGTAGCAATGGCATTCAACGAAATATTGAGCAACTAACCGAATTAATCGACGAGATCCTCGATATTTCCAAGATGGAGGCGGGCAAATTCGAAGTCGATCGAGTCCGGTTTGAGCTGCTCCCGGAACTTGGAGAGATCTTTATCCCACTTCGAGATCGAGCCAAAGTCAAAGGCTTGGCCCTCGGCGTCACCTTCGACGGGGAGATCCCTGAGTTTATCTGCGCGTGCCCAAAACGCCTGCGTCAAATTCTTCTCAACTTGGTTGGTAACGCCCTGAAATTTACCGACCACGGCAGCATCAATATCGTCGTCAAACTTGTGCCACAAAGGACCGAGTCAGGCGTCTTGCTCCATTTCGCTGTCACAGACACGGGCTGTGGCCTTAGCGCTGAGCAGCAGCTGCGACTCTTTCGCCCCTTCGGTCAGGCCGACTCGTCAGTGACGCGTAAGTATGGTGGCACGGGGCTTGGGCTCGTCCTCGCCCGACGCCTGGCTGAGGCTCTGGGCGGCGATGTCGCCCTGACGGCCAGCAAGATTGGTGAAGGCAGTATTTTTACCCTGAGCTTGGATCCGGGCGGCCTAGCCGGGGTTTCGATGTTAAAGGGGTTAAGCATGGCCGATCTCAAGTCGCGCCCGGCGGCGCCGATAGAATTGGTTCGCGCTGGCCAAAGATTGGCGGGCCTTAAAATTTTACTGGCCGAAGACGGTCCGGACAATCAAATACTCATGCGGCGCTTTCTTGAAACCAGCGGTGCCTTCGTCGCCTTGGCGGGCAACGGCACTGAGGCGCTCAGATTGGCCGCGGACAATGTCTACGACATCGTGCTCATGGATATGCAGATGCCCATCATCGATGGCTACGCGGCGACCAAGCAGTTGCGGGCGGGTGGCTACACTGTACCCATTGTGGCGCTTACTGCGAATGCCATGCGGGGAGAAAGAGAAACATGCCTGGCCGCTGGCTGTGTCGATTATCTTAGCAAGCCGGTCAAAGGCATGACGCTGATTGACACCATCGAGAGACTCATAAAAGGTGGTTCAGGATCCACTGAGATGTCGACCCGATCATCAATGGCCGACGATCCGCTCATGCGTCAACTGCTCGTCACATTCGTCCAGGCCCTGCCCCAGCGGATGATGGCGCTGCGCTCCGCCGAACAGCAGTCGGACTTGATCAGGCTTTCCACCCTTGCCCATCAACTTTCAGGCGCCTGCGGTGGGTACGGTTTTCCTGAAATGGGAAAAGTCGCCGCTGCGATTGAGGTACAGGCAAATGATCGCCAGAGTCCGGAAGTTCTGGCGACCTTAATCGCGGAGCTTGGCGCTTTATGCGATTCAGCAGCACGTGGGATCACCACGGAAGCGGGCGGATGCGGCAGAAAAGCGGGTGAGGCAGCTATTCGTATGGGCGATTTGTGACGGCCGGTGAACTCAAGTTCCTGACACCTGTTTGAAGGCTCAGCGAAATTATATTAATATTATTGCATAATCCAACCATCCGAGGCGGGTCATAGGTCGCTTTCTTGACAGACGTTCCTCGGCGAGTGACTAATTTGAGGCTGTATGCTACATAGTGCCGGCAATGACAGGTTTCAGGCCGGTGGACACATAGCGTAGCAATGAATGATGGTATCCACGAATTACGGAGAGTCAAAACTCCTCGTCGGCAGGCAGCTTCTCGGCTTAGGCGTGATCCTATTCCTGGCGGCGGAGTTGGGTCATTTCCTGTCATTCTCGGGAACCCATTTCGCGACGTTATGGCCCCCGGCCGGGATCCTCATGGCAGTCCTTCTGGCGACGCCGTCAACTGCCTGGCCCTATTTGCTGTGCACGGCGGCCGTTGCGTCCATTTCAAGCAACATTGTTCACGGCATGCCCTTCTTACTCACCATCGGCTATCCCATTGGCAATGCATTGGGAGCCGTCGTCGGTGCCTCCATGGTGAAGGTTACATCCAGGGGGGAATTTACCTTTCGAAAAGTCAGCCACGCGGCGTCATTTTTCATTTTTGCAGTCCTCCTCGCCAGCGCCCTGGATGGCCTGGCGGGTAGTTTCGTTACGTCGCTTCGTGTCGATACGCATGATTTCTGGGATGGATGGCGTTTTTACGGCTATGCGGACGGGACTGGCATGATCATGTTTTGTCCACCGATTCATCTGTTAATGACTCGGCCAGATCCTCATGTGCATCTGCCCCGCACCAGCTCAGACTTAATCCTCGGGACGGCGGCAATCGGTGGCTGCATCTTCGCCGTATGTGAAGTATTTCTTGGGTTTCCGGTCCATCAATTGGCGCTTTTTTCCGTGCCGACGTCCCTCTTCCCGTTCATTGTCTGGACCGCTGTATCCGCCGGTGTCCTCGGCGCAACTTTGACCTCGCTGGCGATGGGACTTGTGATGGCCTACGCCACGACTCACGGCCTTGGTCCCATTCACCACCACCTGGCGAGTGTTGCCGACCAAGTCGCCAATCTACAAATCGTCACGCTCGATATTGTACTCGTCTCCATGATCATCAGTGTTAATATTGAAATCGCCAGAACGGCGAGCCACACCAAGACTATGTTCTTGGCTAACATGAGCCACGAATTCAGAACGCCACTGACCGCCATTATCGGCTTTTCGGAGCTGCTGCTTGATCCGCGGACAACGGCTGGCAACCATAAGTCCTACGTCGATGCGATCTCACGAAACGGCAAATCCCTCAACGCGATTTTGGGCGACGTACTCGAACTATCGAGTATTGAAATGGGCAAGGTTGAAATCCGCAATCAAGAAGTGAATTTGAGCGAACTGATCGGTGAAGTGACGAGTGTCGTACACTTAAAGGTTGATCCGACCAAAGTCAAGTTAGTCTATGAAGCCGCGGAGGATGTGCCGCGCGTCATTCAAACCGATCCGCTTAGGTTTCGGCAAATTCTTCTCAACGTGATTGGCAACGCAGCGAAATTCACCAGCTTTGGATCGATCGAGGTCAGCGCTGAAATGGTGCCGCAGGGTTCTCGCCTCTTGTTGGGCGTCACGGTCAAAGACACCGGAATTGGCTTTGACGACGCGCAAGGCCAAAGCCTGTTTAAGCCTTTCACGCAAGCCGACCAGTCCACCAAGAGACAATTTGGCGGCACGGGGCTCGGGCTCGCACTGTCGAGGAGTTTAGCCCAGATGATGGGCGGGGACGTCGTCTTGATCGCAAGCAAGCCAAACGTCGGGAGTTCCTTTTTGGTCACCATCAATACGAACCGCCTTTAGGCATCGACCCGGCGAGCAGCTGTCCCGTTTCGCCCACATTTCAGCCTCGGGGGCGACGTTTCGTCGCGTGCCGCCAAGGCGATAATCGTTGCGCGAACGAGGTGCCGATGGCAGACTCTTCAAGAGACAATCGCCATTTTTGCCAGCAGCTTGCGCACTGGCTGTTCTGTATTGTTACTCTGCGGCGCTTGCGGCCGGCACGGGAGAGATTCATGCGACCAGTCGTAACGTTCGGTTTGTTCTTCTTGATATCCCAAGCGTCTGGCTGCCGGACGACGCCGAGCGGCGCAACTCTCAAGGACATTACATACGACGTTCAGGGGTATCCCGCGCCAGCGACCTGCGGCCAAGGGGAATCGGCTTTAACATTCCAGTTGTCGGGGCCGGTCGCGGTGCAAAGGTCAGACCTTGGCTTAACAGGAGATATCCAGGACTTTCGGCAGCAGACTGAGAATGACGACGTTGGCTTTCGCTTGGACCTCTGCACGAACGATGCCACCACCGCCACCTATCTCAAGCAACTCGTGCAACGCCAGCCCAATATCAGTGCCTTCAACACTAAATACAATGCCTTCATCCCTGACTCTCAGGCTGTCAATCCCGCGTGGCAGGACGCGATCATCCATGGCGGCTCGACGGATCTGCAGATGGAATTTCGCGACTCGCAGACACCCACGCGCTCGCTCCTCGTCAAAGGCTGGAAGAATGCCGGCGGGACGGCGTTCATCAGCGTCTCGAATTTCGACGGCTCCGGCAGCGATCCGCTGACTATCACGAGCGGAACAGTGACTTATGGAACCATGGTCCAAGGGGATCCCTGGATTACGAGCTATAAAAAACATGATCGCCTGATCACGGCGCCGAATCTACGAATTGAGCTGCACTACGATGTGAAGCCAGGTCAAAACAACTATAAGGGATACCGCGTTCATTCGGTTCATCTCAAGGACAGCAACCCGGCTTTGGCCACGCCGCTCGAGGCGACGCTATCCGAGCCGGACTTCAATCATGCGCTCGAAGTCAAGTACACGCATCACAGCCTTTCCGACCAGTTCGTGCTGACGTTTCCGTCGGCGACCTACACGATTGGGCAAGGGCTCACCGTCACGTACAGTGGGGGAATCGCGCCGATGACGATCGATCTGCATTGTCAGGAAGTGTCGAATTGCGGCACGCCGCTAACGGGTCCGGTGCCGGCTAACTAGTGAGTCGTCTGTCATGCCCAGGCGCGTAGCGCCGTCGGGCATCTCTTTGAATAGGCTGAGATCCCCGACGCGGCCTGCGGCCGCCGGGGGTATGACCCACTAGTACCTCTCGCCCAGTTCCGGGCACCATCGCAAACCGCAAAGGAGTATTGCGCGCCGGCTGGCTTTGAGTTGGTATTTTTCAGTATCACTTCTACAAAAAGAAGGCCAAGCGTCGATAGAGAGCGGGTTGTGACGCAGAATGATGTTAGACCTGCGCTTTGACTCTATTCGGGTCCGAATTGTATAATAATCTCAAAGCCAAGATTTAGCGCCACTGACCGATTCCCTGAGTGGGTATAAAGCATGAACTTTCGATTCTATGGGTATTGCGTCGTTGCTATCGGCGTCGCATCAAGTTTGCTGTTTGCCGCATGTAAGACGACGGGTACCGGGGCGAGACTGAAGGCTGCCGACAGCGCTGTGCCTAACGGGCTAGATGTTACGGATGTTTCAGTGTTGTTTGCTCGGCCGGCTTCTCTGCCAAACTCGCGACCTGAAGACAGTAGTGATCTTTTCTCGCCAGATATTCGATTGACTGATTTAAGCGCCATTGACAATCAAGAAATCATGCCGGACTCAGTTTTCGCTAGTATTAATGACTTTGTTGCTCAAGAAATTATTGGCACCACCAATCCATTCCCGTCAGGCTCTGACACGATCAGAACCAATTACCTCGACAAGCGGAATTGGCGCATCGTGGCGTTTCGTTTCGACCCGTGCAATGTTTTGGACGGTAATTTCCATGGCTACGAGGATGGCGTTGCCGATCGTTGTCTCGTCCAATTGCGTCTTGTCGCTCAACCGATAATCAAGTCAAGTGCGACTTCAGACTTTGATGTTGAAGACAAAGCACTGCATTTGAACTTCACTTTAGAGCAGGGTTGGGGTGGGGAAAAATCCAAGAAAATCATTCAGCAACTGCAGGACCTGAAACAATTGGCCCGATCACTAGGCGTCGTCACCTCGGGCATGCCTTTAGGGGTGCATCCAGCCTTAGTGACGGAACTTAACCAAGCCAAGAGCGAGCGTAAGTTCGCTGCCGCGCTAAAGGACTTCATCCGGACAAACGTCAGCGGCGCGACCTTGACGCATGTGGCAGCTGTATACGCGCTCGTGCAAGAGCCTTGGTTTTTCTTTTTTGGCCAAGTCAAAGACCAAACGTGGACGGCATTACCAATTCCAAATTTGGGTGGTACAGCCAAGGTAGAAACGTTTCTGGGCGTTCGCGGCGGCCTAAGTGTCCCTCAAAAAATCGATAGCAATTTCCTCAATATTGCGCCAATGATGAAAAATGCGCTGGGTAAGACGGGAATCACTCATTTTTCGACGACCGATCAGGACCGCGTGAAATTTTCAGGAATCGTTGCTCAGATTGAAGATCCGCGCCAGGCCAATATCTTGAATTTGGATTGTGTGAGTTGCCATATTTCGACGGAGATGCAAACGGGCCTTTCTCTTCCGGTCTCGCCAGATCGTTACCGGCCCGCGCCCAATGTCAGCGGCTATGCCTACAGTCCGGGACGAACCGCATTGAGCACAATGCCGTTGAATCCGGCCCAGTTTTGGAACACCAAGGTTTTTTCGTATGAAGGGGGCGTGGGTAATGTGTCCATGCGCGCCGTCAATGAGACGGCCTCGGTAGTAGACCTTATCAATCAAAAAATACTCAACCTTCCCAACTCCGGCATGGACTGCTCGTTGGCCGATCAGACAAACACGATTTCAGAATGCCTATTCAGATTGGGTGGTGTTGATTGTTTCAAAAAATGCAGCGGCGTTTCAGATAGTATGGAATTGCTTGCTAGTAGGGACGTGCCAGAATCTCGTCTTCCAGATATCGGTAAGATTGCCGATTGCGACGTCAAGACCCGCAAGAGCGGGAATGCGGCAACCCTTGTTGCCGACGATTCAAGTTGGACCATTACGATGGGAGACAAAGATGCCACGTGTTTTGCCGAGGTTTTTAAAGGTCCTTTCGAGGCCGGACCAGTTAAAATTGGGTGCGAAACTGCAGACCAATGCTCGATTGTCCTTGGCATTGACAATGGCCGGGTAGTCGATTCCATGCAACCAGATGACCGCAAGCGTCTCTATGATGCCATGAATTTTCTCACAGGCATCGGTGGCGGTGTTCTGAAGGCATTTAATCTCGCGCGGCCTCCATCTGGGCTACTTGACGTCGCCTTTCGCTGCATTGCCAAGGGATCGTGCAGCATTTCGGTTCTAAAGGATCCGTCTGCGAGTATCCCGCACAAGCCAACTCCCGACTCCGGTTCGGATAGTGGACCGCCGTAACCGGGAGCGTTCTCACGTTGCCCGATTAGCGACTTTGCTGTTCTCGCTTGGAAGAGTAACGCTATCTGGCACCCCTTGGCCAGCGCGGCCGCGGCTAAGTCGGCGCCAATATTGACAGCCTACTCCTCAGCGCCAAGGCCAACGGCGTTGAACCACGGACCTATCTGACGCGCGGACCTAACGGCTGCCCCGCTGCCAGACCATCGACGACTTCGAAGCGCTGCGTCCGGCATAATCGACGTGGCTAGATATGCCGCTTACGCTCCTCCAGGCTGACAGTTGGTTCGGCGACGAGGACCGCCGTCAAGCATTGAGGAACAATCGACTCAGACGCGGACGCTGAAAACGAAGGGCGGTCCTTTTCGGACCGCCCCAAGCATCCACTGGATATCGTCGGATCTAAGGATGCCCGGCGACGCGTGGCGGAACTTTGCCGCCATAAAATGTACTGACCGCTGAAGTCTGGTCGGCCTGGACAAACGGTGGTCGATTCAACTTAGGGTTGTTCGACATCATGATGTATTTGAAGTCGTCCGCTTGATTGTGAACAATCCAGTCGAATGGAGCCGCGCCGCCGCCAGCTGGCGCCGCCGAACACGTGCTATAAGCTTTGTCGTAGTCCGGAACCTGTCCAGCTTGGCGATCTGATTCAAGGCTGCCGGTAAAACATTGGC
>Ga0207116_10048_pt1 | contig 32471 bp, 34 predicted proteins | sample Alteio_BWMinHeat_44_FD_153550 | JGI IMG/M metagenome (GOLD analysis project Ga0207116, IMG submission 153550) | Enriched cells from forest soil in Barre Woods Harvard Forest LTER site, Petersham, Massachusetts, United States -... | ecosystem: Environmental > Terrestrial > Soil > Temperate forest >... | reverse complement strand
ATTCTTGGTTCATTTGGCGCTACATGGACTTCACCAAGTTTGTAGCAACACTTGAAGACAACGCCCTTTGGTTTCCTTCATGTGACAAGCTCGATGATCCATATGAAGGAGCGATACCGACATTAAGTTGGGGCGTTTATAAGCAGCAGTTGAAAGAAGTCTTGGGCGATGTCGAGCAATCAAATGTGCTTAAGCAACACAAGCTCACCAACGAACAGGCCAGAAAAGCCACATACGCAAGTTGTTGGCACAAGGCCGATCATGAATCGGCTGCGATGTGGAAGGTCTATGCGCCTTATGGACAAGGCATTGCAATTCACTCAAATGTGAACAAACTGAAACAAGCCCTTAAGCCTGCGACCGAGGCTGTGTATCTTGGCGGCGTGCAATACCTTGATTACAGCAAGACGGCACTCAGCCTTGGCAATTTCCTGTTCCCGTTTTTTTGTAAGCGCCGCAGTTTTGAGTATGAGCAAGAAGTCCGTGCCATTCATCTTCATCCATCAATGCGGCAAGCAGAAGCTCTGCCGCCCGGCATCCGCATTGCTGTGGATTTGGATGTATTGATTGATAAAGTGTATGTTGCTCCGCTAAGTCCTGATTGGGTTTACCAGTTAGTCAAAAAGACACTGGCACGTCATTCCTTGTCGCACAAAGATGTCATCAAGTCGCCGCTCTACGATGGCCCCGTGAGCTGACGCTGTTCGACTGTGCAGTCCGGTGGGGCCTGGATGAAGTCGGCCACGAAACCGCCATCGTGGTCTTGCATCTGCGCAAGGACGTGATTGACTTCGTGGCGGGGGTCGACGAGCATTGGCGTTCGGTTGTCTCCAGCTGCTTCCGGAGTGCCATCGACGGTGTTTATGCCCGGCTTCTTTGGGTCAACGCCGTCGAGGTCTGGGTAAACTGCCGTGAAGCAGCCGAGCATCTGGTCGAAGGAGGAATTCTCGAACACGAGGAGAACCACATGCTTCACTGGATCGTCGGGGCGCTGCCGAGAGTTCGCCGGATTGCTCCCAAGAGGCGTCCGTCGAAAGTTTATAGCGGCTCACCACCTGACCGCACTTCCATCTTAGCCGGCGACACCCAACACCACTCCCCACAGCGCACCCAGCCCGGTCTTTGGCTTCCCTGCCGCTCGGCGCTCTTGGCTTTAGGCATTCAGGCCGACGCCAAAAGCAGTCTGCGGAGTCCTGCTGATTTGACTCTGGTTGAGGTCGCCCCCTATAATCTGGCAAAGAAGGCAAGGGGGCAACACGCCATGACGATCAAAGCCGCTGGACTCGTCCAGAGTACCAAATGCGTTTTCCTCTTGGGTGCTGGCTTCTCGGCTGGTTACGGCCTGCCCGTAATGAACGATTTCATGGGCGTAGCAAGACGCAGATACTTTGCACTCAAAGAACGCAGTCCTGGCGTGCGACTGGAACAATACTATACGACCATGTTGGAGTTCCAAAGGGAATGCCTGGCATCAGCGTGGGCTTTTCAACGGAATTGGGAGAACATTGAGGAACTTTATACTCAAGCCGATTTGCGCCGGCTTTCTGCAGTGCCGGAGAGTAAAGAGGGCCAAGATGCCGATGAATTGTGCAAAGCGATAGCTTGGTCAATCTGGGATGTTTACAGGTCTGTAGAAGAAACCGAAGCGAATGACCCGCTGGAGCGTATCGTTAGCAGTATTCGCAGCAATAACTTAGAGCCGGTGTTTATTACGACTAACTATGATTTAGTGATTGAACAATCGTTGCAAAGAGGAGAACAAGGGACTTCCCGATTTCACTACGCCGGGTTCGCACTTCCTGTAGGACTGTATGACGAAGGAATCCTTGATTCCGCCTCGATGCCGCCACCAGTGCCACCAAAGAACAGTATTCCCATAATCAAGTTGCATGGGTCAGTCAATTGGTTTGCCCTAAATAGCCAGGATCAGACACACTGGACTGCCTATCACGTTAACACGACGCAGCCGACGAGTGTGTTTTCTACGTTCGCTAAACCAGACGCCGACACTCAGGCATTCCTGCGGTTTCTTGATGGACAAAGAGAAGCCGCCAACCCAAGCCCTGCCATTGTCCCACCAATGTTGGGCAAGAGTTCGCTGTCACCTATTATTGCGAAGCAATGGGACGCTGCGATCAGTAATCTCGCCCGTGCCCGTGAGATTTGGATAGTCGGCTATAGCTTTCCGCCAACGGACGCTTTCATGGTGCGACTCTTGACTGAGGGAATAAAAGACAACGATCAATTGGAACGAATAGTTGTTGTTGATATCCAATCATACGACAAATGGAAAGACAGACTCGACAACTTGTTTCCTCCTCCAATGCGGAAGCAAAAAGTGTGGTTTGCGTGTGCGTCTGCCCGCACGTGGCTTGCCAGACTAAGAGACAACTATAGCCACCCGGATCCGCATCAGCTCATGGGTACCCTTCAAGGACACACTACTTAGGGATGTTGAGAGCAATTCGCTGTCAAGTGGATGCGGCAGGCTTACCTTTCCGGCATGACTCCCTGGACGCCGCCCCTCGGATCGGTAACGTCACCCCTGCGCCGTGGAATGACGTGGACGTGAGCGTGCAGGACCGTCTGGCCGGCTGCTGGTCCGTCATTGACGCCCATGTTGAAGCCATTGGGACGCAACTCTGAGGCCAGCTTGTTCCGCACCTGGGCGACGAGCTTCCACCTCTACCTGTTCCTCTTCAGGCGGAATGAACGATGGCGAATGCGGGTCGGTTAATGAGTCAAACAACATCGTTGATTGGGCCTCGATGAGTTATTCCATCAGGCGTGATCCAGACTTTGCCATCATCCACGATAGGCAGTCTGTTGAACAACATGCGCATAGTGGGACTATTCATCGCATTGCGACCTTCCCGCAGAATCCACTCATAAAACTGAAGGAAGTATCCCGTTTCAATCCCTATTAAGTCGGCCTCGCCAGACTGCTCGGTTTGGCGAGAGAAATCAATGGCACAAAAGCACATTGGGAGCTTGTTACTACCTCCCAGATGACGAAAGCCCAAGTACCGCCGTTCATGAACAGCAATCATCTGGGGCCAGTTCAAGTGTTTTCTGTTGTCCTCGACACCTAGGCGGTTCTCAGATAGCGCTCGTTGTATATAAGTGACGAAACTGTCAAATGTGACACCGTTGATGGCATATCCAAAGGTGGGAATGAATCCGCCGCCGAACTGAAGCTCGATCTGCATGACGCTCCTGTGAATCGCCATCAGGTCCTCGAATGCCTCTGAGTTTAGGTTAGTTTTGACTTCGATAACGGCCCTTGCATCGTTTGACCGCACGACAACGAAATCTTCCCAGCGATAGAGGGGAGCAAAACTATAAGGTTCGTGAACAAGTATGTCGCATTGCCTGGAAGTCATTGACTGGCTGCTAATCAAACCTGTCTCAACACGGAAGCGGTCAGGCGTTTCGTCACGAACAAACTTGCGCACCATTTTTTCCCGCAGCGTCCCAATGGAAGCAGAGTGAGTGACGTGGGCTTTTGCCTTTAGACACTCTCCTTGCAGCACCATTGCGATACCCCTGACAAAATCGATATTGTAGGCACCCACGATTCTCACCTTTCTTCCGCCACCGAAGACGGCGGTGTCGTCTTCTTCTGCACAGCCTTCACTTTAGGCATCTTTGCGGCCATTTGTATCAAGTCTGTCGTACCCCTTGCGGTAATCCAATGGCAAGTGAAAAAACAGCCACTGTTGCAATAAGGCACTCGATCCTCGACCTCACCGGGCAATCAGGGTGTCGATCATCCCCCTTCTTCTGTCTGCGGAACTTGAACACCATGCCGCCCTTGTCAGTGGCTGGCATTGCCTGGCGGTCAGCAGCATCTCCCCAGAGGGCCAGCGTCAAGGTGTGCCCGTCCAATGTGTAGGAGCCTTCATGGCTCAAGTCTTTTTCTTGCTAGTTGGAACTTGCGACAGCCGCAATGCTTCATCGAAATTGCCAGCACTCAACCAATCAGTACCGCCTTCCGTGACAGCACATTTGGCCGTTATCAGGCGTTCTCGAAGCTCGGTTCGGTCTTTGGCGCTGCCCTTAAAGTAGATGCCGTGTTTGCCAGCTACATCACTGAAAGGCCGCAGCGAGCCGATCTGAATCATTATCGTTCGATCCGCATGACGACCGAATGCCATCCCCGCTTCAAACAACACGTTCGGCCTCGCCTGCTGGGTCAGATTCCGTTCGTGGTCGGCGTCATTTTCTTCAATGAAATCCTCCCGCAGCCGAGCAAGATCATCCCCTGTGAGCACCACAACTACGGCCTGAGCATTGCTAAACGCAGCGTCCAAGACTTCGCCAATGTAAGGTGAGCCTTTCCCGGTCAGCTTTACCGCTTGGCCCCACTCAAGGGGAGTTAGCCCAACAGCTCGGAGGAACTCAAACATTGCGTCACGGGCGGGCCGGTTGCGGCCATGAATGACAAAAACATTGCGTGTGTTTGGCATGCTGGTCTCCCCTTTGACTTCGGCCGGAATCGCTGCATCGAGAAATGTCATAATGTCCAGAAGCGTAACGTCTTCGTGCGGATTCAATCCAGCACGGACGAGAACCGGCTTCAACTTCATCCATGCTGGGTCGTTGGGCGATTGAGCCTCGAAAGGGTCAAAACTCGGCATGTGGCGGCGAATGCTGGTCACAACCGCTTCCCGTCCACCGGAGCGCCGCAATTCCTCTTCCTCGGCAGCTGCATTGAAAATGCTTTGTTGAATATGACTGTGCATTTCTCGAAACCCGAACGTTTGCGATACGAACCTTTTGTAAGGTCGAAACGGCAAATGCGGGATGGTTTCGCTAGACATTCGTTGGCTCCGTCGCAGTCGTCATCGCAATAGTGACCCCGCTCCGATTTGACGAACTATCTTGAAATGCGCTGCAATCGAGGGAGTGAAGCTCCAAGACCATCCGGTGGCACGTTCCTTTCGTTCTCCACCGAGATTGCAGGTCGGCCCCGGTCATCGTAAGATGATGGCATTGCACAGTCAATGACAGCAGAAGATCAGGCAGCCCGATGCGGATGGCTGGTGCAGGCAAGGTGCGGTTGGTGCCATCATCGTGGTCTGACATCCTTTGCGGTTACAACCGATGACGCCCGAGCAGAAAGCACGCCAGGAGATCGACCGCCAGCTGGAGCGATGCGGCTGGGTCGTTCAGGGCTTTCGAGACATGAACATCTCGGCGGGCCTGGGCATTGCCGTGCGTGAATTCCCCCTGAAGACCGGCTTCGCTGACTACCTCCTGTACGCTGACTGCAAGGCTCTGGGCGTCATCGAGGCCAAGCCGGAAGGCCACACGCTCACCGGCGTCGAAACGCAGACGGGCAAGTACAAGGACGGCCTCCCGAACGGTCTGCCGAACTTCCGCCTGCCGCTGCCCTTCGCCTACGAGTCTACTGGCACCGTCACCCACTTCACGAATGCCCTGGAACCACATGCACGCAGCCGTCCGGTCTTCACCTTCCACCGGCCCGACGAGTTGATCCGCCTGGTCACGCTTGACCAGCAGGTGCGTGGGCTGCTGCGCCAGATGCCGCCGCTCAACACCGAGCGTCTTTGGCGGGTTCAGGTAGGCAGCATCCAGAACGTCGAAGCATCACTGGTTGACAACCGGCCCCGCTCCTTGATCCAGCAGGCGACCGGATCAGGGAAAACTTACACCGCCGTCTCCTTCTCGTACCGGCTCATCAAGTTCGGCAGAGTGAAGCGCATCCTCTTTCTGGTGGACCGCAAAACTCTCGGCAGGCAGACCCGCACCGAGTTTGAGCAGTACGTTTCCCCGTACACGAATCGCAAATTCACTGAGGAGTACACTGTCCAGCACGTGAAGCGGAACACCATCGACCCGGCCAGCAAGGTCTGCATCACCACGATCCAGCGCTTGTACTCAATGCTCAAAGGCGACGAAGAGTTCCTTGAGGAGAACGAGGAATCGTCGCTGTTCGAGACTGAATCCTCGCTCATTAAGGAGCCGCTGCCTGTCGTCTACAACCCCAAAATCCCCATTGAGACTTTCGACGTGATCGTGGTCGATGAGTGCCACAGGAGCATCTACAACGTCTGGCGGCAAGTGCTGGAGTATTTCGACGCTTTTATCATCGGGCTGACCGCCACGCCGACCATGCAGACCATCGGCTTCTTTAACGGCAATCTGGTACAGGATTACACGCACGACCAGGCCGTGGCTGATAGTGTGAACGTCGGCTACGAAGTGTTCCGCATCGAAACGAAGATCACCAGGGATGGGGCAAAACTGGTGCGGGAGCCTGGCCTGTTCGTGCCGCACCGAGATCGTCGCACCACCAAGACGAAGTACAAGGAGCTTGACGACGATCTGCAGTATAGCGCCACGCAGCTCGACCGTGACGTCGTGGCCGAAAACCAGATTCGCCTGGTCGTCCGCACGTTCAAGGAGAAGCTGCCGCAAATCTTCCCTGGTCGCACTGAAGTTCCGAAGACCCTGGTGTTCGCCAAGACCGATCTGCACGCCGAGGACATTGTGCGGATCGTTCGGGAGGAGTTTGGCAGGGGCAACGACTTCTGCCAGAAGATTACGTCCAAGACCACCGGCAAAAAACCGGATGACCTACTTGCGGACTTTCGCATCAGCTACAACCCTCGCATTGCCGTCACAGTGGACATGATCGCCACCGGTACTGACGTAAAGCCCTTGGAATGCCTGCTGTTCATGCGGAACATTCGGTCGCTGTCTTACTTCGAGCAGATGAAGAGGCGGGGATGTAGGGTGATTGATCCTGACGATCTGCAACGAGTCACGCCCGACGCCAGGACCAAGACCCATTTCGTCATCGTGGATGCAGTCGGTGTCTGCGAGGAAGAGAAGACGACCACAAAGCCGCTGGACCGCAAGCCCGGCGTGCCCCTCAACAAGATCATGGGCCTGGTCGCTGCTGGTGCTGCAGACGACGATCTCGTATCGACACTGGCCGCACGTTTGGCACGGCTCGATCGGCAAATCGCCCCTTCTCAAAAAGCTGCCGTTGCCAAGGAAGCGGGCGGCAAAGACCTTGTTGCCCTGTGCGGCACTCTTCTACACAGCATCGACCCTGACGTGACCATGAAGAATGCGGTGGAGAAGTTTCAGATTGCCGAAGGCCAGGAGCCGACCGACAAGCAACTCCAGCAAGTCGAGCAGGACCAGATGCGGGAGGCACTGAAGCCCTTCCACAACCCAAAACTGCGGAATACGATCCTTGCGGCCAGGGATTCGTTTCAGGTCATTGACGAGTCTACCAAGGATAAAGTTTTGAGGGCTGGTTTCGACGCCACGGCGCTTGCGAAGGCCAAGACGATGCTGACCAGCTTCCGGCAATTCATCGAAGACAACAAAGACGAGATTGAAGCCCTCAAGGTGCTTTACAGCCGACCGCATCGAGCGGGCTTGCGCTACGGACAGGTAAAAGACCTAGCAGAGGCGATTCGGAAGCCGCCGCACCTCCTTCATCCTGAGAGGCTCTGGCAAGCCTTTGAAGCGGTGGAGCCGGACAAGGTGAAGGGTCACGGTGGCAAGCAGCTCGTGGACGTGATTGCCCTCGTGAAGCACGCCCTGGACCCGAACACGCCCCTGGCTCCCGTTAATGTCACGGTTGAGCAACGATACCAGCAGTGGCTTTCGGATCAGGACCAGGCCGGGGCGAAGTTCACGACGGAACAGCAGCGATGGCTGGACGCCATTAAGGACCACATCGCCAACAGCCTGAGTTTCGAGCAGGACGATTTCGAGAGCGTGCCGTTCCGCCAGATTGGCGGACTGGGTCGAGCTTACGAACTCTTCGGCGAAAAACTGCCCGCTATCCTTGATGAACTGAATGCGAGGTTGGCGGCATGAAGGACAAGTCCTCTGAGACTGAACTGCCAGATTTGGAAGACAATCTTCTCCCACCGATACCGTCCTCGTGGTGCTGGGCAACGCCGAGAGAACTGGCATCTCAGGACGGCAATGCACTCGCTATTGGGCCGTTCGGCAGCAATTTGAAGGTGTCAGACTATCAAAGCGATGGTGTACCGCTTGTCTTTGTTCGCAATATCCGGTCAACGACGTTTGGAGGCAGCTCGACACGATTTGTCTCGGCTTCAAAAGCTTGTGAACTCGCTGCCCACTCCGTCGATGCGGGTGACATACTTGTTACAAAGATGGGCGATCCACCAGGAGACGCTTGTGCATACCCTGAAGGAGAACCACGAGCAATCATTACAGCGGACTGCATCAAATTCCGCTTGCACATTCGCTTGGGGGTTCCACGCTTTTTTGTTCATGCAATCAACTCATTGATCGGCCGGCGTCAGATTGCCTTGATTACTAAAGGAGTTGCTCAACAGAAGGTTAGTTTAGGGCGATTCGTTCAACTGCGCCTTCCGGTGCCGCCCCTGAACGAGCAATGCCGTATCGTTGCCAAGATCGAGGAACTGTATTCCGACCTCGACGCTGGCGTTGAGGCCCTGGAGCGAATCAGGGCGAATCTCAAACGCTATCGTGCCGCCATTCTGAAAGCCGCAGTCGAGGGCAAGTTGACCGAGGAGTGGCGGGCCGAGCATCCCAAGACCGAACCGGCGTCGAAGCTGCTCGAACGCATCCTGGCCGGGCGTCGGCGGAAGTGGGAAGAAGACCAGCTCAGCATGTTCGCCGCTGCCGATAAGACACCGCCGAAGGGATGGCAGAAGAGGTACGTTGAGTCTTATGTTTCCGATGCAAGCGGTTTGCCCGAATTACCGCAGGGGTGGTGTTGGGCAAGTGTAGATCAACTTGCTTCTCCCCTGCCACGGTCGATTCAAAGTGGCCCGTTCGGAAGTAACCTGCTTCACTCGGAGTTTCAAGACAATGGTGTGCTGGCAATTGGCATTGATAATGTCCTCGACGGTGCATTCTCGCTCGGTAGGCAGCATCGAATCTCAGCAAGCAAGTTTTCTGACTTAATCAAGTATGAAGCACGACCGCTTGACGTTCTTATCACAGTGATGGCTACAGTTGGTCGGTGTTGTGTTGTACCAGAAGATTGTGAGCCTGCGATTATTACGAAGCACGTTTATCGGGTCACATCAGATCAACAATTGGTGAACTCCTACTTCCTGCAACTTTGCTTCTCGGGTGGCAGCGAAGTGCGCAATCAGATTCGTGGAAACGTGCGAGGTCAAACTCGACCAGGAATTAACGGAGTAATTCTAAGAGCCGTTGCGATACCCCTACCTCATCTCGCCGAACAGCAGCAGATTATCGCCGAGGTTGAACAACGTCTTTCGATCATTGGGGCAGCACAAGCCCAGGTTGATGCCAACCTCAAACGTGCCTCTCGCCTTCGCCAAAGCATCCTGGAGCGGGCCTTTGAAGGGAGGCTTGTGCCGCAAGACCCGACCGACGAACCCGCCGACAAACTTCTAGATCGCATTCGCCAGGAACGAGCGGGATCGAATTGTAGCATGGCACAACGAAACCGACGAGGGGGAGTGTCCAGAAGGCAGGAGGCGACAAGTCCATGAGCAATGACAGCCAGCAGATCGTCAGCAAAGCCTGGAACTTCGCCCACGTCCTGCGGGACGACGGCCTCTCGTACATGGCCTACACAGAGCAAATAACTTTTTTGCTCTTTCTGAAGATGGCCGACGAGATGACCAAGCCGCCGCACAATCGCCCACCCATCGTGCCGCTCAAGTTTGGCTGGCAGGCGCTCTTGAAGCTGGACGGCGACGAGCTGGAGGCACACTACCGCCACTGCCTGGAAGAACTCGGCAAGCAGCCAGGGATGCTCGGCGAAATCTTCAAGAAAGCCAGGGCCGAGATTCAAAACCCTGAACGGCTGCGTCGGCTCATCGTGGACCTAATCGAGCCGGTGAAATGGTCTTCGATGCAGGCCGACGTGAAGGGCGACATCTACGAAGGGCTGCTCGCCAAGAGTGCCGAGGAGTCGCCCAAAGGAGCCGGCCAGTATTTCACACCCCGGCAACTCATCAAGGGTATCGTGGATTGCGTGCGGCCGACCGCCGCTGACACCGTTTGCGACCCAGCGGCAGGCACGGGGGGATTCCTTCTTGCGGCCTTTGACTATGTAAACCAGCACCAGGCCAAGGAGCTAGACAAGGACCAGAAGCGGCACCTGCGCACCAAGTTCGTCAAGGGCTGGGAACTGGTGCCGAACACCGCCCGCCTGTGCATCATGAACCTGTACTTGCATGGCATTGACGCCGACCCTTGCCCCATCCGGTCCGGCGTGGACAGTCTTGCCAGCGACCCAGGTGAGCGGTTCAGCGTGGTGATGACCAATCCGCCCTTCGGCAAGAAGAGCAGCATCGCCATCGTCAATGAGGCCGGCGATCTGGAGAAGGAAGATTCCGAGTACGTCCGTCAAGACTTCTGGACGACCACCAAGAACAAGCAATTAAACTTTTTGCAGCACGCCAGGACGCTCTTGAAGGTCAATGGTCGGTGCGCCATTGTTGTGCCTGACAATGTTTTGTTCGAGGGCGGAGCCGGGGAAACGGTGCGGCGAAATCTGCTCCAGCAGTGCGACGTGCATACGCTGTTGCGGCTCCCGACAGGAATCTTCTACGCTCAAGGGGTCAAGGCCAACGTGCTGTTCTTCGACGCCAGGCCCGCCCAGGAGAAGCCGTGGACCTCGAAGCTGTGGGTGTACGATCTGCGCACGAACATGCACTTCACGCAGAAAACGAATCCGCTCAAACGGTCGGACTTGGACGAGTTCGTGGAGTGCTACCACCCGGCCAACCGTCACCGCCGCAAGGCAACTTGGAGCGACACGACCCCTGATGGCCGCTGGCGTGTGTTCGACTACGAAGAACTGCTGAAGCGAGACAAGGTGAACCTGGACATCTTCTGGCTCAGGGACAAGAGCCTGGAAGAATCCGACGACTTGCCCGAACCGGATGTGCTGGCCCAGGAGATTGCCGATGACATGCAGACGGCGCTAGAGCAGTTCCAGGCGATTGCGGAGAAGTTGAAGGTTTAGTGGCATGGTCCCAGATGGGGGACGGGGACATGAATTGGGACTTGTTCATTAGCCATGCGTCCGAGGACAAGGATGAAGTCGCCCGACCGCTAACAGACGACTTCATCAAGTTGGGTCTGTCGGTCTGGTACGACGAGTACACGCTGACAGTAGGCGACAGTCTGCGGCGCTCCATCGACCGAGGACTTGCTAGTTGTCGCTTCGGCCTGGTGATCCTCAGCCCTCACTTCTTGCAGAAGGAATGGACGCAAAAGGAATTGGACGCCTTGGTTGCCCGAGAAGACGGCTCGGAGAAGCGCATTCTTCCGGTATGGCACAACGTCACTCGAAAAGAGATTGTGGCGTTTTCCCCAACCTTGGCCGACAGGCTCGGTGTTTCGACCGCAAAGGGACTCGATCACGTCGTCAAGGAGATAATGCGGGTGTTCCACATCGCCAGTGGGCAACAGCCGGTCCCAGCACCACCGAAGCCGAAACGAAATCAGAAGGGTCAAGGAAAAGCGAAATCAAGTCCAGTGAAGAAATCCATTTCGAAAGGAACTTGGATTTTGCTTGGCGGTTTTTTCTTTCAAGCCCATAGTGTGCAGCAGAGCCAAGACGGGACATTCACAGTCAAGATCGCCCCACTGACCACCGAACAAGAGGCCGATTTGGAGTCGCTGCGACCACAAAGGCACGGCGGCGGCGACACGCTGGCATTCGCCGCTCGCAACGATGCTCACCTTGTCCGAGTCCGGGGGTGCGAGAAGGATTTGTCGGGCAAACAGCCGATGTGGACGCTGATCTTGGCCCCGGAAGAAGAGCGGGTCGGAAGCAGCGGAATTGAAGCAACAATCGGGGAGGGAGGCCATTCCTACTCGCCGGACGAAATTGCCCGTCTGCGAGCCGGCCGACTGCTCATCCACAACCCTGAACCAAAATCGTCTGAAAAGCACCATGCACACTTTTCACTGTTGGAGAATGCTATCACCGGTTCGGGCAAATTCCAGGTTAATGATTGCGTAATTCGCTCTATGTACGGTCAGTACGGTAAGAAGCCGTACTGGAGAGAACTCGCCCGGCTTCATGCAATCTTCCTGCTCAAAGCAACCGGGACAGTTCATCACGTTCTTGACTTGACCATCGGCCCAGTGCGAGGGGGAAAAGCAGCAGTAACATTCCGTGGTCGCCGTCGCCAGCGATATAGCAACCAAGAGTCGCCGCTGATTGAGCTATCCGGTGCCTGCCCATTGACTTAAGAAAACGGAGGTCAACATGTCGACAGCCGACTTGAGCAACACCTTGAGCGAAGCCGAGCGTGTGTTGCAGCGCATGAAGAGCTTCCACCAAGAGCGTGTCGATGCGATTCACAAGGACCAGTCCCACGTCCAGTTGAATGATCCGACCCGACTGATAGCGCACCTGATTCCAGAGGAATCTGTGCGTGCGCCGAAGAGTTTGGCGGCGGCTGACCTGATGCGAGCAGGCCAATCTCTTCGACCATTTGGTGATTTGGACGGTGGCGGCTACAGGGACAGCCGCTTCAACGCAGACGGGTATTTGATTTACAGTGGCCGAAATGCCGTGCGGTTTTACACGCAACTGTACCGCAACGGCATGTACGAAGGAGTGATGACTGAAGCTGTATCTCAGAAGAACGAGGCGAAGACCCTTATGGAGAATTGGTGTGAAAAAGCGATTCTTGATGCGATGAGAGGTTACCTGCCATTTGCCAAGGCGCTGGCCCTGGAACAGCCTTTTTGGATGTTCGCTGCTCTCGTGGGCTGTGAGGGAGCCAAGCTTTGCTTGAGCCGGGACTGGTGTGATCTCTCGAAACACGCCGTCGACAGGGCAATTGTTTGGTTGCCAGAATGCAAGATCGAAGCGTTTGACACCGACCCTGAAAAGCATCTACGGCCCATGCTTGACGTGCTGTGGAATTCCGTTGGCATGGAGAGGGCCTTCAGCTATGACGAGCAAGGAAACCGCAAGCCACGCCGGTAAGTATTATCGCACTAGTCTTGTACTTGATTCGGGAATTGAGACATGCAACCACCCAACCTTTTCGCTTTCGCCACAAGCGAGCTTTCACAGGACGCCTTCATCTGCTGGCTGGCGTCCTGGGCTGATCCTGCGCTGAAGGACGCCAACAGCGCATTGCACGACACAGCCCAAAAGTTTATTGTCCGGCTACTTGAATTCGGCAAGGGGCCGCAGGTTGCCGACTTCCGTTCCATCCAGGCCCGGAGGCAATGGAAGGACATCGACGTTTTGCTTGTGGTGAACAGCGACACGGCCATCATCATCGAAGACAAGACGGACACAAAAGACCACTCCGGCCAGCTTCAGAGGTACAGGGAGGCCATCGCCGACGAGTTCCCTGCTAGCCGGATCGCCGCCGTCTACTTCAAGACCGGCGACCAGGGCAATTACCGGAGTGCCCAAAGCGCCGGGTACGGGTGTTTCTTGAGGAAGCACTTTCTGGCAGTTCTCGACCAGGGCGAACGGGCGGGGGTCAGGAACGACATCTTCGCCGACTTCCTGCGACACTTGCGAGCAGTCGAGGCGGCGGTACAGAGCTTCACTACCATACCGCTCGGCAAGTGGAACGAAGATAGGAGGTTGTGGGCAGGTTTCTTCCTCGTACTCCAAGACCGGCTTGGCGAGGGGGACTGGAGATACGTCGCCAATCCGAGCGGTGGATTCATGGGATTCTGGTGGCACTGGCTCAACGACAAGTACCTGCAACTGGAATACGACAAGCTGTGCTTCAGGATCGAGGTCCCCGAAAAGACTCAGCGGACGGCGAAATGGCTGGAGTGGCACAAAACTCTCATGACACAAAATGGGACCAACGGTGTGAAGATCGAGAAACCCACTCGGCGGGCAGGCCAATTTATGACCGTGGCTGTCCTCGAAGGTAACTATCGGCAGTCGGACGCTGGTGGGCTGCTTCACTTGGATCGGACAGTGGAGATGCTGCGAAATGCCGAGGCACTGATGGACGCTGCCCTTTCCACGATCCCATCAGGAGTGCGGTCGTTTGAATAAGGATTTGGTCTGTAACTGCCCTCGAGCGAGTACATGCATGTCCACGCTAATCGTCTTGGACACCACCGAAACCTTTGCTGACCTTCGACTTGAGGGGCTTGATTACGCATTGCTTCGCAGCTATGTGTCTGGGCATCCTGTTACTCTACTGGTTCCTCAAATAGTCGTTGAGGAGACGATCAACCATTACAAAGAACAGCTTGCGACTGCCGTTGAGCAAGTCAAGGCTGGTTTGCGGGCCATAAAACGCCTTGCCCCTAACCTCACCGACAAACTGGATTTTCACTGCGATCTGGACGAGGAAGTGGCAGCTTATCGGGACAATCTGCAAAAGAAGTTGAAATCACTGCACGCTCAACAACCTAGTTACGACGCAATCCGCATGTCTTTGCTTGTTCGTCGTGCGCTTGAGCGTCGCAAGCCCTTTGACTCCAAGGGAGGCGGCTTTCGTGACTCGCTTCTATGGGAAAGTGTGCTGGAGTGCCTCAAAGCACAGTCCCCCGATGCGATCGTTCTTGTGACAAAAAACAAGCGTGACTTTGGTGAACACGGCAAGCTAGCTGACCATCTCACAAGTGATCTCTCAGCTCGTGGATACTCGCACGTCGCAGTAACCGTGTGCGAGGGACTTCGTCGGTTTGTGGAAGAGAGAGTTAAGCCAAGCCTTGAAACACTCCATGAATTGCAGGAGCAACTTAATGACGGCGAATATGAGTCGCTTGATCCGTTCCAGTTTTTTGCAGACAGCAGTGACTATATTCGTGATGCTCTTGCCAAGGAGGTCAAACAGATTGACCTCGACCGTTTGACATCGCAATCAGTCTTCGACTACCGGCATCCGACGCTGGGGCAGATGTCAAATCACGCTGACGAGTGCCAAGTCATTGACGTTTGGCGAATCAAGCAGGATGAACTCGGCATTGCTATGGATTTCAAGGTTGCTGGCACGATCTCATGCTTGCAAGAATCTCGGATGGGACCGGACGGCGAGCCTGGTGAGGAGGAATATGAAGGTCAAGTGCTGTTCACCTTGCAGCTTGAGGTTGTTTTCAACGAGCGAAAAAGACAAGTTGAGTCATGGGAACTGCATGGAGTTGTCTTTGAATTGGCTGGTGACTGGGGGTTCCGTGAACCGGATTGAAGAGTCAACCGATTCGTGACCTGGCCGTTTGTTCGGACCGTGACGCCATTCTCTTACATAGCGGGAAAGACGCACATGCGCCCCTTCACCGTCCCCACCGAGGGCAGCAATCGCCTCAACCCACGCCAACTTTGCGAGGAGGCCCATCAACGTTCTGTGGATTCCGACCCACCTGACGCCGACCCAAGCTGCTGAATTCGCCTTCGACCACTTCAAGCGGGCGGTGCTTCAGGAGTGGAGATGCTTGAAATAAATATTTGGGAGGAGAGCGGAAACTGGGGTGACAATGGCACGCACGAAGTTGCAACCCACGTCGCTTTTCGTGGGACGGTGTCGCACTGTGTCGATAGATGCACTAACGAACAGCTTTTCTCTCATTCTCGAAGGAGTCGGCAGCATGGGACCGTTGACCTGGCTGTGGCAGTTGCTCTTCAAGCTCTTTGCGCCTTACTTCCTACGTCAGGTACTAACGAAGGACAACGGCTTGAATGCCAGACTTCAGGAGGGCACAAAGAAATGGGCGGCAAAAGATGTTGTTGCCGAGATGCCCGACGAAGACCCGTCGACCCTTGCAGAGTCCATCAATTTGACCCGTCGTCTGCCTCACGGTCAATCTATAACTACACCAGTACCTAAGTGGGACGACCTGGCACGAATACTCAAAGCCAGAATCCCCACCAACTGGGAATGGTTTGAGGCTTCATGGGAACGAGTTGAACTTGTGAGGAGAATTCACCAGGGGCGGACTAGAGACTTCTATCTGCCAGCTAATGAAGCGCAGGCAAGAAAGCTACTCGGCATCTTGGCAGATAAATGGATCGAGGTTTGTTACACCGATCCGTTGTTCCTCGGGCGGAACGTGGCTGATATCCTTGACCACGTTAAATCCTTGTGCGACCACCGGCCCATGGCGGCGACGACTGCAGCGCAACTCGAGGACATTGCTCGCATATGCACACGCAGGGCTCTTTTCACTAAGACCTACTATGAAAAAGACGAAACCGGCGAAGCAATGTTCCTATCCCTCAGGGACTGTAACAACGATCTGGCAGCGTTGAAAGGGAACATTGAGCCGCCTGAGATACGTCCGTTGGTAATGCGTATTAGGAACGAACTTGACGAGCTTGGGAAGTTGCATCCAAAATGTCAACGCTTGCTACGTGGCAAATCCATAAAGCGGTTTCAAGGCATTTGCAATGAATGTGATCATCATAAACTGATTATTCTTGGCATCCTGCGCCGTCTTCAAGTGATTGGCAACCTTAACCTTGGCATTCCCAAGACATTGCAAACCTGACGCACACCACGACGCACCAACCCTGTGGAGGGTGAGGGACTGCCCCATTGAAGTCGTGAGGCCCACAACTCTATAGGCATGACGCCAGCGAGCAAAAGGACTTCTAAAGCTCGGCAAACATGGCAGGCAAGTCCTTTTGCAAGATTTCAAGTGATTCATTCCTGATGGCCTGAATAGGGCCGATTTCGGCAAGGATTTGTTGATTGTGGTCGACATACGCTTGATGCGGTTTCACATACTTGTCAAAGAATACCTTTTTGTCCAAACCGCTTTCTTTGGGGAAATAGATGCTCATGTCTCCTTTTGCAACACACAACAATGGGTCCGTCTCAAGCGCATGGCTCTGGTCGTCATAAACAAACTCCATAGTGAAATAGAAGATTGGGTCGGGCGCACCAGGGCCACCGCCTTCCCAGACTTTTGGCGCACCGAAAATCGTGGCGAAGATCTCGATCTCAAACCGGCACACTTCATTGGGTTTTACTGCCTCCATAACCTTTAGACTTCGCTTGTATGGCTTTGCGGCTGGATTAAGGTCGACGGTGTATTTGATCTTGGGTGGAACGGTTGACGATTTGACTGTCTTAAATGGCAGCATGATCCACGTCTTGCGTACTTTGAATGTGGCTGCTCTCACCACTGCTGTTTCGTTACCGACGTTCTTTAGGCCAACAAGCAGGTAGGGAAAGCAGCAGTTCTCGTATTTCGCAAAGGACAGACTTGCGACTTCGAGGGTTGGCTTGCCTGGGCTACTACTCTTGGTTGCCGTTTCTCTGGCGCTTTGCTTTTTTGATGCGGTTTCTTGATTGCCTCCGTGTTGTGAAGAGGCAAATAGCGTCAGGCCCAATGTGACCACGCCCATCGCCAGACACGCAATGAAAGCAATGACACATGCCCAGAGTATCACTTGGACAGGCAGGGAAGGGTTGATCCTAACGCTCGCAGGAACGGATGAGGCGTAGAGGCGCACAAGGACCATTCCCACAAAGACTGCGATGCCTCCAAAGAGAGCGTAATTCCAGTGGCCGAGAAAGAAACCGATAGAGATTGCGGCGGCGGCGACTAGGCCCACCACGCCGATTGCATACTTGATTGGCGGGATGCGGTCGGCTGCGGTCAACAGCCATCCTGCAGGCGTTTTTGGCGGAAGGGAGGCACTGCCATCAGTGGCTGGTTGGTCGCCTTTGGCCGGCTTCTTCTTTCCCATGACAAGTCAGCTCCTCTTGCTTGCCCCAGGAAGGCTGCGTGGCCCGTAGCCTATCCCCAAAGAGGCGCCGCCGCAAGCAAAAAAGCATCTACGGCAAGGGTCCACACCAAGCAATTTCTTTTCATCGGCTTACCTGACGGTCCGTGGCATTGAGAATCTCAAGGAGGGGGCACAAGGCATTGGCGCAGGTGGGAATGTCGGCTCGGCGCATGGAAAGGCGTGATTGTCCAGCACAAGCTCGGTGCGGGATTGCCCCGATGAACACGTGCACCCGAAGTTCATTAAGTGTTCTCGTCGGCAGTCAAATTCTGCTTGCATCGTACCAGACAAGGCCATTAAACTACCCAACCATATCGCTTGGCAGTCGGACTCAGACCACGCCCGCTAGAAGGTACTTTTACAATGGCAAAGCGCAGACCACCGAGAGCCAAAAAGCCTGTCAGTAAGGGTGCTGCTCCAGCAGTTTTTCATTCTCTTGCCGGTTCTGAAGTTGTGCCTGCCATGGCCGAAATAGACCTGGCTGATGACGACACTGCTGCTCGTATGAAGATTCCGCCAATGGACAACACAGAAGAGTCGGTCCCTGCATTGGCTTATGTCACCTTGTTGCTGAATCCCACACAGGCAGGTTTTGGATCGTTTAGCTGGTCAGATAATGGCACCGATGCCGCAGCAGTTTTCACCAATGATGGCTCTATCCATTATCGCCGCCTGACTTACCGCCGCAAAGTGCCGAGCGATATCGCTTCAAAGGGTCAACCAGTTGACTATTACTTGTTTTGGGATGCCGGCAAAGACACGCCATCGACGCTGGCTTGGGCGTTTCAGGTAGACCCCTCACCAGATGGCTCTTACACGGTTTATTGTGGAACCGTGTCTAGCGGCAAGTTTACACACAGTCAGAGAGCCTTCAGGGTGGCGCTGGATTCGTTGACTTGAGCCTGTTACCTAATCGAAGCTGGCGGTGGCGGAATCATATAAGGTGTTGACCGAGGAGCAGACAGGTTCTCGATTGTATACAGATCAAGAATGGCTAGTGTGAACTTTGCCAATCCGTCGAGCTGATCGGGACAAACCCACACATAAGTATTGCAGTGATGCCCCACATAGCCGGCGCATTTGGGAACATCGGATTTCTTGCCGACGTTGAACCACGGAGCGGGCTGAATGAACTCTCTGTAAGGAACGTGAACTGGAAGGAGGCTGGAGCCAGGCTTGTCCGTGCCCTTCTTGTCTTGAGCTTCAGTGAGACTCTTTGGGAGCGGCGTGCCGCTTGGTGTGGTGGGCCAACCAAGTTCAGCCCGTGACTTGTCAAGTTGCTTCATCCTTGCCGCATAGTATTCTTCCAGCGCAGTCTCCCCTTGAGGCGTTTCCTTGCCAAGAAGCCGTTGATAAGCAGCCTGCATGAGGAAAATCTTGTCAGGGTTGACTAGGGCCGATACTTGCCAGTTGTCTTGTGTGGTGCAAGTAGCGCCAACGTTGGCCGATTGCTTGTCAAATAGGTAACGGCCAATGTAAACTCCCGTCGTAATGAAATCCCACGAAGGAGTGTACGACGCAGTTATGGTTTGTAGGACTTGGGCTGTGCCTTGTGTTGGGGCATCAAAATAGGGCAGGGCGGCAGGATCGTCGACGAGCCTGGCAATGTTGTCCACTACCTGGCCGTAAAAAAGGTCCGTCGTGGTCGTCGTCAGGTCAAGTGTTCGGTTGCGCACTTGCTGCGTGATGCACCCAGGCACACACATCAATGCAAACAGAATTACCACCATCGATGGGCGGTTCATCAGCGCACTCGTGGCCAAGCCGACAGCGATGTGGTCCAAACACTGCAACTATATTCGGCAAACGTTGCGCAACTGCTACATTGTTTGTTGGCACACCGTGGGGGGATGGTAGGCACGGATGGGATAAAGTTAGCCCAAGGCAGCCCAAAGCGGGCTGTTTATCCAAATCGTCCTCTTTGCCAGGGTAACGACCGGAGCGACTCTCGTCCGGTTGACCAATCTCGGTCACGGACTGTCAAGACCCCAACGCCAACGAAGCCACTATCCTCGACAAGACACCGCTGAAGCAAAAAAAAAGCTAGGGCGAAGTCCCATCACGCCGCTCTTTCCACCGACCCGGCATCTTGACCAGGCACAAAGCACCACCGGGGAAGGCTTCATCGGCCGCCCCTTGCACAAGCTCGCACTCCTCCCCATCCGAATGCCAACCGCCACCTACTTCCACAAATTCGCCATCGACCCATCACCGTGTTGCTCGGAGGGGAGGCTGACCATGCCTAAATGGTTCGATGAATTGCAGCAAAAGAGACAGGTGAAGCAGGACTCGATCACCGCTATCGACAGCGTGGAGTCCATTCCCGAAGACGCCTCACCCGAACATGGCTCGACCCCGGCCCTGACCATCAAGAAGATCACGCCACGAACCACAGCGCACGGCAAGGCTTACTGCTGGCTGGCGGTAAAGCACAGAGCAGGACATGCCTTTACGGTTGTCGTGTGGGATTACCAGTACAATGATCTTGTGCCCATTGCGGAAGGCGACAAGCGGGAGCTGACGGTGAAGGTGACTGAGGAGGACTACACGGCCTAGACGCTGTTTTGACTGCTTCCGGCCAAGTACGCTGGTGCTGAACAGGGAGCAACTGACCGACCAGGCACGATAAACTTTTGGCGTGCAGAGTGAATTGCCACGGTTGCACCAGAAGAGGCTTGCGGGCCTCAGAGTCGCAGCTTAAACTGTCGGGCAGATCGACAGCGTTGGCAAAGGGGTGAACAACGATGAACGACGCCAGCTTTCGCATTTCCTTCGACAACGCAACCGACAAAGAAGCGAACAAGCACGCCGAGGAACTGGAAAAGGCGCTTACTCGCACACACCCCAACGTGCAACTCGAACGAGAGCGAGAACGGCCCGACACGCTAGACCTGGGTACGGTATTGGCCCTTGTCTTGGGGACCGAGGCAATTGTCGCAGTCGCCAAGGGCATCCATGCCTACCTGACCAAATACCATGACGTGTCCATCACAATCACGGACAAGGACCGCAAGGTCGAGGCAAAGAACTTGACTGCCCAGACTGCCGTAACTGTGATCGAGGAAGTTTTGCGAAACGGGCAGGAGCCAAATCAGAAGAAGCCTGCTCAGAAGAAACCTGCTCAGAAGAAGCCTCATCAGAAATAGCGTGGAAGCTCGCCATGCAAGGAAACACCTTCGCAATCTTCCTTGGGGCGAGCGAATTTCCTGAAACCCGTTTCCAGGCCAGTACAGCCTTTTCCTCGTCCAAGAAGCGATTTCACGAGTATGTCACAACTCGTCTTGCCATAGACAAAGACGCCAACTGCCTCGATCTCTTTGACTCCGACAAAAGTCCAGACGGCCAAGACCGGGACCTTCAAGCGTTTCTCTACAAGGTGAATCAGAAGCGGAAGGAAGGCGAGCCCGTTACGCTCATTGTGTACTATGTCGGTCACGGTGCATTCGCTGACAAAGACTACTTTCTGGCAATCAAGAACACTCGATCCACAAATCCCTTGGTGTCAAGTTTGCTCGTCCGGGGACTTGTGCAGGTATTGAAGCAGTACGGCGCTTGGCTCAAGACCTACCTCGTGCTTGATGCCTGCTTTTCCGCCGAAGCCGCTAGGACATTTATGGGCGCTCCGGTGGAAGGCGTCAAAAGGCAACTGGATGTCCTCTATCCGGCCTACGGACTGACGCTGCTCTGTTCCTCATCGTCAGATTCCGTGTCATACATCCTACCCGACGACTCTGCCACGGCCTTCACGGATGGATTGGTTGTCGCTTTGGAAAAGGGTTCACCCTTGCCAGTGGAACGGCTGACGCTCCGGCAGCTAGCACCTTTGACGTACCAGTGCATGTTGGACCGCCAAGAAGAACTGAAACGCAACAAAAAACTGATACGCAAAGCAAAACTGAAACAGCGCAGCAAATCTAGCGTTGGTGCATTACGAGTCATTGACTACACGCCTGATCGCCCTCAGGTCCACACGCCTGACCAACGCCAAGGCGATTTGGCTGAAGAACCGTTCTTTCCCAATCCCATGTGGCGAGCGGCTGCCAGAGGGGGCAGCGGCACGGTCATCATGCAACCCCAGGAAGGTGCAGCAAAAGCGTCTTCAGTCATCGTCACTGACCCACTTGATGAGCCACCGCCAAAGGCCGAAATCCCAATTGAAAGCAGTCCCAGGCCCGCACCGACGCCAAACCTGGCCGATGCAGACTTAATTGAGCCACCCCACCCCGAGCCGGCTGTTGTCGATACAGATGAGCGCAAGACAACGTTTGCACCCGCCAGCATGGCTCACAAGATCAAACATGCGAGGGAGAAGAAAGCGGAAGCTGAAAGCAGCCAGGCATTCAAATGGCTGGAGGCGGAGGTTAGCCGTCTCAGCGGGGAGGAATCAAAGGCCGCTGAGTCCTACCGCCACGCCCAACACATGTTCGATCACGAGAAGGCGGCTGTGTTGGAGCGGCAAAGCGAACTTGCATCTGCCAGGCGTCAGGCGGTTTCGGAGTTGCTACATGGGAGGCTGGAGTCTTTCATCCACGGGCGCTTTGGCAAGTCGAGCTACACGAAAGCGGATTTTGTCAAAGCCATCGGAGAACACGGAGACAAGGCTGTAGCCCAGCGCAAGTCAGAACGTCGCTGGGCCGGGCTGCAAGGCCGTCTCTGGGGACTTCTGCGCTTTGCTGGTTGTCTGGCTGTTGCTTTTGTCGCATGTCTTTTTCTCTGGAGCTATTGTCAATGGTTTGCCTTAGACTTCGCTCAAGGGCAAGGTCATATAGGCAACTCGGAAATCCTGTCAAGAGTCGATGCGACCTTCTGCGTAGCCTTTTATGCTGTGCCAGGAGTGTTGTGTGGATGGGGCATCATTTTTGCGCTGCATGATCGCTACAGCTCCGTAGACGAGGTTGGCTCGATTTTCTTGTTGTCGTTCGTCGGAGCGTGTCTCAGCTTCGGTGCTGCGGGTTGGTTGCTGTATTCGTGGGCGTGGCGGGCAATTGTTTTCAACGAATATGGCGCTGATTGGGTTTCCCTTCTCTTAATACTGCTGGAATTACTCGTTCTTGCCTTCGTTCCATTCCTGTTGCTGTGCTGGATCGCCGTTGAGTTTGTGCTGCTTTATCGGGTCATGCTAGGTCTACCTATTCCCAAAGACTTCTAAGAGGTAGTGTCCACCCTTGATTTGCGGAGGCTTGCAATGGCAAAGCTGGAAGACAAAGTTGAAGCGTTGCAGAAGAAGACCGACAGCTTGGACCGGACTTTGTTCAAGTACAAGGTCTGGCTAGGTGTGTGCAGTTCGGTGTTCACAGTGCTGTTGCTGTTCTTCGGCCTCAAGAGCCGTGCGGACCTTGCGGAAATACCAGAGAAGGTCAAAGCCGATGCTGAAGCAGCCGCAAAGAAGCAAGCCGAGAAGGTTGCCGATGATGTCGTCAAAGGCGAGGCGTACAAGGAAGCCGTCCAGAAACTGAACGACAGCGCAACATCTGCAAAGCAGGTCGTCACTGAGGCGCTGAAAGCTAAGGGAAAAGCCGAGTCAACCGACATGCAATTGAGCGCCCTGAAGCAGCACTGGGAATCGGTGAACTACCCGAAAGACGTGCTCGCAAAGTTTGACGACAAACTCAGGAAGATGAAGGTGAAGACGATTCTGGAGGTTGTCACCGCTGAAGACTTTGCTGCAAAGGCGCTGAAAGCTGCGATGGCCGGCATAAAGGCAGTGACAGACAAAGGCAAAACGCCGCCGCCACCCCCGCCAGACCCTCTCTTTAGTCACGTCATAGATGTGGCGAAATACCCTGTCACTTTCAAAGCGGCAGTGCAGGTTGCGGGCGAGGGCAAGAAGGCCACGAAGAAGCTCGTTGATGGCAAAATTCTCTTGGCTTATGTGATTCCGCTTCGCCTGGAAGGGACAAGCAACCCAGACGCTTTCGCAGATTGGTTTGCTGCAATCACGGATACGGACACAGTGGATTTTGGGCTTCAAGCCCAAAGGAACGGAACTGTCCATCTTTGCCTTGTCATTTTCTACGAGGAGCCAACCAAGTAAGGTGACGGAAGGCACTGGCACATAAACTTTTGACATGCCCGTCACTTGGCAGGAGCGAGCTTCTTTTCTGCGGGTCGTGCCTCGACTTTCCTTGTGTTGCCTCTGTGATCGGATGGGAAGTTGATGTAAAGTCGCATAGCATCGCCCTTCTTGCCCGTCAATTCCCCATCCATGCTGTTGACAGCGCTCTTGCCGAGTACAACATTGTCCTCATCGAAGCAGTAAAACCACTGGACAGGTTCGGTCTTCAACTGTGGATTCGGCTCCAGGGCTGCTCTCATTGCTTGCAGGTCGTCAACGTCCTTCGCAAACTCCATCAGCAGCGTCACCCTCTGGGTATCGTATTGTGGCGGCTTCTTGACTTTGACAGCCCAGTTCTTTATTCGACCAACGATCTCGTGGAACTACTCAAGCAGCGAATCAGGGAGTGGCAAAGCGAAAGAAGCGTTAAGGGGGGCCGGCGGCACTGGGGGGTTCTCTCTTTCTTGTCTTTGCGCTCGGTGCCGTCCGGTAGGTCTTGACTGGTGAGAAGACACCTTGGGCCTTGGTCTTCCTGCGTCAGCGCACTCTCTCTTTCTTTTTCTGGTGAGAATATAACTTTGTGGGTCAGGCACGCCGGTCTCTCAATTCGTCGCTGAACGCTAGGACATTCGGGGTTTGGGCTTTTGCCTTCCTCCAGCGAGAGCGATCTCAAAATCGTAGTGAGTTCCTACTGATCTCTAATAGCTAGTACCTCTACTTCCTAGTTGTGTCAAAAGTGTTACCTCCTGCCCCTTTTTACTTCCTAAAAAGCGACGTCCAAAAGACGATCTTGAAATAACGCCCCATCCAAGGCAAAATGTGCGACATGCTACTATTTTAGGAGATATATGCGAATCATACAAAGCAAACTTCCTTGGAAGGACACGCTGGTCTATTCCTACCTCGTCTACCGGCACAACATCGACCAGCCTACCACGATCAAGCAGGTCGCTGACGCCATTGGGTTTGATCGTAAGAGGACGTTGCCGGCAAGCATCGACCGGCTGGGAAAGGACGGCCTGGTCGAACATCTGGGGCACAACACTGGTTACCAGCCAAAAGAGCCGGCAGGTGTGGTGTCCCAAAACTTTATATTTAAGGGGAAACCGGAACAGCACTGGTGGCGGCGTTTCGCCTACTTCGACCTGCAACTCCCGACTCAGCAATGTCCACTCTCCGCCCTGGGAAACATGATCTATTGGAAACTCAAATCGCTGGTAAGTCAACAGCAGCGCTGGCAGACACCGGTAGGTCTCGGCACGATCCTGGGCTGCTCCAAGAATAGCGTGGTCAAGGCGGTGGCGGCGCTCCAAAATCTTAATTTACTAAAAATGAGTGAGTCCTACAGAGGTGGCTGGGATGTTGAAGTAAATGATGCCCCCAAAGAATGGTTCGTCCAGCCAGAGCCCAAGATTGTTCAGGAAAAGACCTGGTGGGACTCGCCCTATGCCAGCATCCTGACGAACATCCTGGCCGAAGATCCCGACAATCGTTGGTTGCAAGGAACTTTCCCAGAAATCTTCCTCAAGCTGGTCGATGGCAAAGCACCGGAAGTGGTAGCCCGATACGTGATCGACGCCAAGCAGGCGCACGCTCAAAAGGGCACGGCCAAAACCTGCGCCTATTTGCTGATATGGCGATTGGAGCAACTGAATAAACACAAGGGCAAGATCGATGCGAAACTTAAGGCCAAGGAAGCGGCCGAAGATCGCAGGGAGGCCAACAAGCATGCCGAATACAAGGACATGGCCGACAAGTTGACATCGATAGGGTTTGTGCCAAGCGTGCCCAAGGGTTGCGATCATCACTTTGGACGCTGGGAAGAGGTGCCGGCAAGTAAGGATGAAAAGATTGTGGCGAAGATCAAAAGTCTGTTTCCACAGGCGGTGATAAAGTTCAGGGATCAGACTTGGCGGTGCATTACATGTGAAAATGCCGATGCCATCACGCTCTTGGATATAGCCATACCTGGCCAATATGCAGACGGCTGGGGATCACATACCTTTGAAGTTGAGATTGCAAGAAGGCAAAAAGAACACTATATTAGAGATACACATCTGGGAGTAAACAATGATACAAGACCAATACCTAAAGACGACGAAGACGAAGGCGATTTCATGCGCTGGCTCCGAGGAGACCATACCGCTTAGCGAACACACCTTGTGGATCAATATCTCGAAGAAGCGGGCTTGGCGTGAGGGTGCCACCGCCATCATGAAACAGTTGATGGCACACGGGCATGCCGACATTGTCTCTGAGGTGCTTTTGGACGATCTCCTTGAGATGGCCTGGCGTTAAGCGATCATCACCTTGACTTACTGTCGCCCCAATTGAACGATAATCGCAGTTGCATGCGGGTGGCTTGATGCCGAACAGGGACGACTGGTAGGGTTCAGGCTTGCCCGCTTTTTTTTGCAGTCGAACTGCAAATTAAAGTTTTGCGACTTCGGCAGCGATGCGATCCTCCAAGGTGGCTTCCAGCGTTTCCAGCTCCTCTAGCCACAAAATGTCGATGGCCGGCTCGTCAAGGTCGTCACGCCTACGGTATTGTTCCTCGTGCAATTCCGAGATTTCCTGTTCATACTTCCGACGTATGAAAGTCTCGCCCCAGCGTGACAGATAATAGCCTGCCAGTTGCGCTGTCCACTTCTTGACCCTTGGCGGCTTTCGTTTGCCGTGGCGCATGGCCTGGGCAATCGCTTCCAAGGTTTGTCCTTCAAGTCGCAAGGACACCAGGGTGGCCACCACATCAGGCACCCATTCCAGGCGCTTCCGACCCATATTCCTGAAATCCGCAAGAATCTTAAGTCGATCTGTTCCAAGACCTTCCAATCAAACACCCATCATCAGATTTGGGTTTCTTAATCAAACACCCTTTCGCCGTGTTGGCCTGGGATGTTCCTCGGCCAAACCATTCTACGAGTCCGAAGGGAGAAGATCAGATGTCCAAGCGGAAGAACATGAACGGCACGGCGCTGTTGGCAACCCCGGTGGAGAAACTCTGCACCGCCATCGTGGAACGCCATCAGACCATCAATCGCTTGATGACTGAAGCGCTGTTTGCGGCCAAGGAGGCTGGAGAGATGATCCTGGAATTGGTGGCAACCACAGGCAAGAAGCTGCCCAAGCTGGTGAAAGTGGTGCACACAGTGACCGGCACCACCATCTCGTATCGCAGCCTGGCGATCTACAAGCGGGTGGCCGAGAACTGGGGGGAGCTGGAGGCGCTGGCCGGCTCCGATTTGCAGGAACTGACCCTGAACGAGGCCAACAAGTTGCTGGAATCGCCCAGGCCCACCAAGCCCGACCCGACGCCTACCGAAGCGGCTGCTAGCGCCGAAACGACGCCCACAGGTGAGGGTGAGGGTGGCGGCAATGACAAGGGTGAAGGTGGTGCCGTCGCTGGTCAGACCAACGGTGATGATGCCCAGGTCGTCCTGACCAGCATTGTCAAGACGCTGGAAGAGTTGGCCAAAGCCGACTTTGAATGGTCGCCTGCCTGCGAGGCACTGGCCGTCAAGGCGATCAAGATCCTCAAGACGTTCACCAAGAAGAAGCCACGGCAAGGCACCCGAGGGAAGTAAAGGTTTCGTTCATTTTCACTCACAAGAAAGGAAGTGAAAGATGAGGCCGGTACTAACCAAGCAGGAGCAAATTGCAGCAGGTGAGGAGATCCTGAAGGCGGTGAACGAGAATCCGACCTGTGATGAGTTCGTTTGTCACTGGAAACAGGAGGAGACTGGTGTCAAAGTCCTGGTCTTACCGCTCAAGAAAGGTGAGCCTGAACCCGAAGCCGCCGCCGGTGACTTTGTAGAAAGGTTTTCCGCCAAGGAATTCCTCGCCGGCATGATCCACATGCGCCGCATGCTCAAAAAGAAGCCTGGGCGCCACCGTGGGAAGTGAGTCGTGTTTTGCGTTCCAAAGGTTTCGCCCAAATGAAAGGTAGTGAAAGATGACCGTAGGTGAACTGAAAGGCAAGTTGAAGGATTTGCCCGACGACAGTGAGGTGATCGTGTGGGATAACAGCGACGCTGGCGGCGCTCACAAACCCACCGATGTCCGCCACATCGATGAAGACGAGGTTGATGAAGTGCAGATCGTCTTCAATTGAGTCTTAGCGGTGTTCGCCCATCACGATGTAAACCCGTTTTTGTGTTCCAAGAGTTTCGCCCAAAAAGAAAGAAGAAAGTTATGCCGATGATCCAGAACGGACCGCCCGAGTGGATTTGGCAACGACCCCTTGTCGGTGTTGATTTGCACGTCGTTGCTGTCCCAATGGGCGGAGCTCTCTACGAACTCAGCGTTGTTGCTGCGGGAGGAGAGATCGTGCGACTGCACCCATTCACGGCTGACGAAATGCACAACTTGCACGCCCAGATTGTGCAGAATGTCCATTAAACGCCCACCCATTGACGATGGTTTTTTGCACACGTCTAGGATATAACTTGTCCTAGACGTGTGTTTATTCGAGGTGTGTGTCTATGCTTGACCTGATTTGCATTGATGCAGAAAACGGGCTGCGTGAGGTAGACGACGGCACCGTTGACTTGACCGTCACCAGCCCACCTTACGACCAGATGCGAGACCACGGCGGCCACCAGTGGAACTACGGCATTTTCAAGGGCATTGCTGACCAGCTTTGGCGTGTGACGTGCCCCGGCGGCGTTATCTGCTGGCAGCACCAGGACCAGATCATCGATGGTGGTCAGTCATGCACGGGCTTTCGCCATGTGCTTTACTTTCAGCACCTAGGATTCAGACTGCACGAAACCTTGGCCATTCACAAGTCAGGTCTGCATCTGTGGTGCTCCACTCGGCACAACGGCGCTTCCGAGTTTGTTTTTGTGCTCAGCAAAGGTGCGCCCAGAGTCTTTCGGCCAATCATGGACCGCCCCAACAAAAGCGTCGGTAAGGTTGGAAGGATCTCGGCACGTCTTCCCGATGGCACCAAGCGTGTCGATGCGGTGGCAATGACTAGACCCTTTGGCAAGCGAGATTGGGTGTGGCAGGTACATGGCCATATCGGCGACCAGTACCTTGCACAGGACCATCCGGCAATCATGCAAGAAAGTTTGGCGCAAGACCTTATTCGCACCTACAGCGCACCGTGCGATCTCGTCCTCGATCCCTTTGCAGGCACCGGCACGACCTTGAAGATGGCGCTGCTGAACAATCGGGCTTATCTCGGCTTTGAGATTCACCAGCCCTACGTCGATCTCGCCCAGGAGAGGCTACGAAAAGCCAAAAAGTTATATTTGCAGTGATGCAAAAAAGAGACAGTCTAACTTAGGTGTTTTTCGATTTTGTCCAGCCGCTTGCGTAACTCTTTCGCCTCCTCATGGGCATCAGTCCGATACTTCCCAAGCTTTTCATTCAGGGATTCAATCCTTCCGTTCAAGGCGTTGATCTGCTTTTGCAACCCGAGATTCTCAAAGCTTAAAGTTCTGACGGTTCTTTTCAGCTTCTTTACTTCCTCTTCAAGTTCTTCAGGTTTCATGGGTGCCCTTCCACAGAGTTACATCGTTCCCACCAGCTTCGACACGGTATCCTTGCCGAGTTTATCCACCAGTTCTTGCAAGGTTGAGACTGCGCCCACAACGTCGAACTGCGTTTGTGGTGCTGCCTTTGGCTTCCGCTTCTTGGGTGCAGCCGGGGTTGGTGCCGCCGATCCATTGCTGCCGGCCCTGGCTTCCTTGCGGGCGATGCTGGTGTAGTTCTGGGCCACAGCATCCGTCAGGTCAAGCGAGTAGTTCTCTTTGACCCATTTGCGGACGGCCTCCACTGGGGCATCAACGCCAATGGTCTTCACAGCCTCTCGGACGGCGGGCAATTTCTTCATTGTGGGGGCGTCGACTTTCTTCGCCATTGTTGTGGTCTCCAGGGGCACAGGGTTGAATACGGCCAATGCTTCCATTGTGGGTCTCCTTTGGGGGCCGGCAACGGGGAATCTGACGCTCTTGGCCCTTTTACCAGCAAAGTGAACTGGTGTCCAGTATATTTACTTCTTGCGTTTCTTGCGATTGGTTCGTCTTGGCGTTGCGAGTGTGGAATTCGTGGTTGTTGTCGTGGCCGGTGGTGCAGGTTCAGGGGTGGGAGCGGGCAGTGTGGGATTTGGGCCAGCGCTTTTACCAAAGACGTATCGTCGCACTACGGATCGAATCAGCAGGAAGCTCGCACCAATCAAGAGCAGCCAAAAACCCACTACACGCCAGTCTCCAGAGGCCCCAATGGGTTCAGCTTGAGGGTCGAGCTCAATTTTTCCTGTTTCGGCCGTGCTTACATGGATTTTCTCTCCACGAGGCCATTTTTCTTTGTGGACGACAGTCAAGTTGGCACCAGACAACGGTGGGAGGCGGGCCAATTCGAATCGCCCGTTGAACTTTCCGGCTGAGAGAATCGTGTTTTGACCGTCAACCAGAACTGCGTACCCAGAGACGGGCATGACCACAACGACGTTTTTGAGTTCTTGGCTGGTCGGGTTTGGAAATACAACAAGCGTCTGGTTGTGCCAAGTTTTTATTTCTGCTTGTTCGTCTGGCGATAGCTTGTGTGTTGCGTCGGCAACAGTCGCCGTTGCTGCCGCCCATGTTATGATTTCTCTATTCCACAAAGGACTGGCGGCTACTCCCAGTTGATAAAGCGGATAAAGGCTGGTCAGAATTACGCCTATAGTGGTGACGATCCTGATCTTGGCCTGCTCAGACAGAGATGCCCACCACGCTGCAATGTTCACGGCGAATCCTTGGATGATAAAGGCAGGTGTGCCCTTGGCGGTAGCAAATTGGAAGGGCGATACAAACGAAAAAACCCGCCGATTGCGAGTTGGCGGGGAAGGTCAGGCCAACGGGGTCAGTTGATGCCACCGATGCCGCCGAGACTAGCGCTGCTGTTCATTCGGCTTTCCAAGAACTGCACGTTGCCTTGAAGTTTCGTGACTTGCTCTTCCAGAGCGGCGATTCGTTTTTCCATGCGATCAACTTTGCGCTCCAAGTCGCTTTGCACTGGAGCAGACGGAACACTCTCTCTCGGTATGCCCATGCCAGGGGTCATCGTTTTGCTTCCCTTCTCTTGGTGAATGGTTCCTCTCCCACCGCTATTATACGCCGACATATAGCCCTTAATACGCCATCAGGGCCATCGCCACTGCCTCGACCTCGGTGGCTGCGTTGCCGAAGGTGGTGCTATACCCGTCAGCGTTGAACACTTCCCAAACCCAATGGTCGTCGCAAGGCTTGACGATGAACTCGATGCCGAACAACTCCCGGCAGGCCCCGGTGGTCATCTTCTGGATCGCTGTACGCTGCTCGGCGATGCGGTCGTCCTTTGCCTGCAACTGCTCGTCTTTGGCTTGTGACTGCTCCAGCAACCGGGCAATCCGGCATTCAAAGCCCAGGATCTGATTTTCCAAGGACGAGATCTTCATCATCGCCTTGTGCCGCTGCCCCTCGACAAGCTCCACGGCTTGGACGGTTGGTGGTGTCCCCCTGCATGATAATGACGGCACAACAATTTCAGCGCCACCGATGGTCATTCCGCCTGTCTTCCCGAAAAACGTCGCAGCGTCGAACACCCCGCTCACGGTGGTGGTCATGGTCGCCATGATCAAATCCTTTCGGCCCCAAGCAACAATGATGCCCGTTGAGAACGCTACCTTAATTCTGGCAGGCCAAACCAGTGGCGCCAAGGTCAAGGCGAAGGGGTTGCAGCGGATTTTCACCCTGCTCCAGCTGCTGTCGCTGATGGTGTTCTGGCTGGGCATAAAAAAATCCCTGTCATCGTTGCCAATGACAGGGAGCGTTTGCCGGTGTCTCCTTCAAACCCGGCTGACCGGCATTTGACCCGATGGCACGGCGGCGGTCAAATAATTTCTTGGCCCCTTGACGATGGCCAACGGCCCGCTACGATGCACAATGCCATCGGTCGCTGCCGATGCCTCCCTCCCCGAAAGCGAGGGGCACCTGATACTTCCTTTGAAGAAGGAGTCTCAATGAACACAATCTGTCCACAGGCAAATCAAAACCTCTCTCAGCCCCCAAAGCGTGAACCCTGCTGCCTCAGCAGGCGAAGAGGGTTTTTGATTTTTGCCGTCGCATTCTGGATCTGTCAATTCAGCAGCAGTCAACCATCGTTGCAGCCGAAGACTGCGATCCCTTACTCGCAGGGTGAGGGTACAATCAGCCAACCTCTTTTGATAAAAGGGTTTGCCATGCCAGTCTCACGACCAAAAAACGAGTTGGATGAGCGAAGCCGAAATGCGGACAAGTCGCTTGCACAGCGCTACGACCAACTTACCCAGCTGTGGGTTGATGCTGAAAAGCGTCTCAAAGCGCTAAAGGTTGCGCATGACGTGTCTGTGACTTACAACCACTCCGAAGGTTTTCCAGACGACTGGGAGTTGCTTTTGGTGACGAAATATCAGGGGCAGTGGCGGCTATGTCATGCCTTTGATTGTGATGGCCAAGAGGAAGGCCCAACGCATGTACAACCAATAGTGGAATGTCCCGCCGAAATCCGTGTCAACGCTGTGCCCCAACTACGGCGATTGCATCAGCGTATCGTGGAATCTAAGGAGGAGTTCGTGTCCAAGGTTGATGAAGCGATCAAAGAACTAGCACAAATCAACAGCGAAATCTGATAGATTTCGCACCGACTGATGGCATGGGCCTGGATTGTTTCCAGGCCCATTTTCTTTTCGTCTGGCCAAAC
>Ga0207116_10047_pt1 | contig 32848 bp, 30 predicted proteins | sample Alteio_BWMinHeat_44_FD_153550 | JGI IMG/M metagenome (GOLD analysis project Ga0207116, IMG submission 153550) | Enriched cells from forest soil in Barre Woods Harvard Forest LTER site, Petersham, Massachusetts, United States -... | ecosystem: Environmental > Terrestrial > Soil > Temperate forest >... | reverse complement strand
TTTTTGGGGATATGTTTGGCTGGCAGGAGCAAGTAGAGGCGATGGCAAAAGTCTACATGGCTCTGCCCGCCGAAGACCAGCGCGCCGCCGCAATTCTGGCCTACAACTATGGCGAGGCCAGCGCGATCGACTATTTCGGTCGACGCTACGGCCTGCCCCGAGCCATGTGCGGTCAAAATCAGTATGGCTTCTGGGGACCGGATAAGAGCCCGAAGGCAGTCGTGGTGGCGATAGGATTTCGCCAAGCGGAACTGGGCGAGTTATTCAGCGAGGTCCTACCCACGGCCCACGTCCACTCGCAGTATGCCTTGCCCGAGGAGAGGGATTTGACGATCTTCGTCTGCCGAAATCCAAAATTGAGCCTTCTCGAGTCGTGGCCGCACTTGGAGTATCTCGATTGAGATGGCGGCCCGTGCCGCGAAAACTGACTTGCCACGACAGCGGTTTAGGGTTCGACTTCCCACAGCGCGGTGGTAACCGGTGCTGGCGTCACCCTAGTGCCGGGCTTGGCTCCGCGGGGACGTCGTCGGGCAGGTGCCGCTTCACGATATCGCTCCAAAAGATGCACTTGAGGGAATACTCGCAGTGCAAATGGTCGGGGTTCATCAAGCCGCCATAGAATTCTTGGGGCGAGCAATGGTTAGGCACACAACTTTGCGAGCGACCGATGCGAATGTGAACCGGGCGAACAAGTTATTGCGAACCTTTACGGCGCAACTGGAAGCTCTCAACCGCCACCGCGGAAAAATCACCCAGGCGATGGTCGTTGGCAATGTAAATGTCTCTGATGGTGGTCAAGCTATAGTGGGACCGTAAACCATCCGGGTCCTGGAAAGGTTTCCAAAGACAGTGAAAAAAAGAAAGTCGGATGATCGAACCGCCCCACATCGAGGGAGTTGGCTGAAAAACGGCAATCCGGTGGGAGATCCAAATTCCGCCCCGAGGTGCGGAGCCAAGACCCGCCGAGGCACTGCATGTCGATCGCCGGCGATGGCCAACGGAAGATGCCGTATGCACGGTGGCGCTAGTACCGGACCGCGCACCGCCGAAGGGCTGGCGCGGTCGCGGCGGGCGCGCTGGAAACGTGGCCTCTATTCCGCGGAGGCCCTGGCAGAGCAAAAGCGTGTACACGACCTGCGGGCCCAAAGTCGAGAGCTCTTGAAACAGATGCACGCCGACTGAATGGCCGGCGTCACGGTGCGCCGGGTTCATCCGCGGTTTTGTCTGCGGTGGAGGGGTCGTTACGGCCAGAATCTTCTGTTCTGACCGACTCGGATCGCCGTGACATGGCCTGGCTTGGCCCGCAAACGCCAGTCCGTCCCCGGGTCTGAGGTAGAATCAAGGTAATTGAATTTCGGGTTACGGCAGATGAGAGCACACTACTGTCATGAAATTGTAATGGTTGCACGATCAGAACGGATCGTCTCCAAGCGGAACGGATCGAAATCGATCGATTTGTAACCCGTTGAGAAAAAGAGTAGAGTAGAAAGTTTTGCAAACGGTTCAGAACCCGCCTGTGTATTGCTAAACCGTTGTACGGGCTAACACCTGGACCGAGGGTTCGAATACTGCCCTGTCATCCATCCGCCGATAATAAATGACTTGGACGTGGTAGCAGGTATCAGTCTGCGGTATCATCGGCGGTTGTTTAGTACCTCGACATCGTTACTGGCCGCTATCCTGACGACTGCAATCGTCGGGGGGAAGCGGCTGACTTACGCAGCGACGCCGCTCATCCTCCTGATCGTTTGTCGATCCGAAAACTCGACCGAAAGCTCCCGAGCCTACTCGGTGACTTCAGCGATTAAGACTATGCAGAATCAGAGGCGGCGCGATCCGACCCGCGCGAGCCAAGAAAAGCGCAGCCTTCGTTTTTGCCGATCCAAACAACAGAAAATGGGTCTTAACACCTCTCTTTTCCGTCGAGCTCAGGCCACCTCAAACCGATCGTGGTCCATGACCTTGCTCCAAGCCGCCACGAAGTCTTTCACGAACTTTTTCTTGGAGTCCGCGCACGCATAAACTTCCGCGAGGGCACGCAGCTGCGAGTGCGAACCGAAGATCAGGTCTACGCGGGTCCCGGTCCACTTGACCTGATTCGTCTTGCGGTCCCGTCCCTCGTACACCTCGCCAGAGCCATTGGAGTGATTGGACGGCTGCCATTGCGTGCTCATGTCGAGAAGGTTGACGAAGAAGTCGTTGCTCAGCGTGCCGGGCTTGCTGGTGAAGACACCGTGCTTGGAATTGCCGGTGTTTGCCCCGAGAACGCGCAGACCACCGACGAGGACCGTCATCTCAGGCGCGGTCAGCTTCAGCAATTGCGCCTTATCGACCAGCAGCTCCTCAGCTGACAGGCGCTGCTTGCCGCGCAAATAGTTGCGGAATCCATCTGCTTTTGGTTCGAGCGGCTCGAAGGATTCAACATCAGTTTGCTGCTGCGACGCGTCCATGCGTCCCGGCTTGAAGGGGATCTTCACGTCGGTTCCGGCGTCTTTCGCGGCTTTCTCGATCGCCGCATCGCCGCCGAGAACGATCAGGTCCGCCAGCGAGACTTTCTTCCCATCAGACGCAGAAGCATTGAACTCGTTCTGGATTGCTTCCAGCTTCTGCAGCACCTTCTCCAATTCCGTCGGCTGGTTAACTTCCCAGAACCTTTGCGGCACGAGGCGAATGCGTGCGCCGTTCGCTCCACCGCGCTTATCAGAGCTGCGGAACGTCGACGCCGACGCCCAGGCCGTCGAGACCAACTGGGAAATAGACAGGCCAGACGCGAGGATTTTCGCCTTCAGAGCAGCAACGTCCTGCTCGTTGACCAGCGGATGATTCACAGCGGGAATCGGGTCTTGCCACGGCAGCTGCTCCTTCGGAACCAGCGGGCCGAGATAACGCACGATCGGTCCCATGTCGCGGTGGGTCAGCTTGTACCACGCCCGCGCGAATGCATCTGCGAACTGATCCGGGTGCTCATGGAAGCGCCGGGAAATCTTTTCATAGGCCGGATCGAAGCGCAACGCGAGGTCAGTGGTCAGCATGGATGGCGCATGATGCTTCGACGGATCGTGTGCATCCGGCGCCGTGCCGTTGCCTGCACCATTTTTCGGCGCCCACTGGTGCGCGCCCGCTGGGCTCTTGGTCAGTTCCCATTCGAAGCCAAACAGGTTGTTAAAGAAGTTGTTACTCCACTGAGTCGGTGTCTGCGTCCAAATGACTTCCAGACCGCTGCCGATGGTGTCAGCACCAAAACCTTTTCCAAACTTATTCTTCCACCCCAAACCCTGGTCCTGAATGTCGGCACCTTCTGGTTCAGCCCCCACGTAATCAGCGGGAACGGCAGCGCCGTGGGTTTTGCCGAATGTATGTCCGCCGGCAATCAGTGCGACTGTTTCTTCGTCGTTCATGGCCATACGCTTGAACGTTTCGCGAATGTCCCTGGCCGCTGCGACAGGATCCGGCTTTCCATTGGGCCCTTCCGGGTTCACGTAAATCAGGCCCATCTGAACCGCGCCAAGCGGACTCTGCAGATCACGATCGCCGCTGTAGCGCTCGTCCGCCAGCCACGTGCCTTCCGGCCCCCAATTCACCTCTTCGGGCTCCCATACATCCGCGCGTCCGCCACCGAAACCAAATGTCTTGAAGCCCATCGATTCGAGGGCGACGTTGCCGGCGAGAATCATCAAGTCAGCCCACGAGATTTTGCGGCCGTATTTTTGCTTGATCGGCCACAGCAGCCGGCGCGCCTTGTCGAGGTTCACATTGTCCGGCCAGCTATTGAGCGGAGCAAAGCGTTGCTGCCCAGCACCAGCGCCGCCGCGGCCATCGCCGATGCGGTACGTGCCTGCACTGTGCCACGCCATGCGGATGAACAGCCCTCCGTAGTGCCCGAAGTCGGCTGGCCACCAATCCTGCGAGTCGGTCATGAGCGCATGAAGGTCTTTGATCACAGCATTCAGATCGAGACTCTTGAATTCCTTGGCGTAGTCGAACTCTTTTCCCATCGGATCCGACAGCTCTGAGTGCTGGTGCAGGACCTTCAGGTTCACCTGATTCGGCCACCACTCGCGGTTCGTGGGGGCGGAGGCGCCGTGGTTGAACGGGCACTTGGATTCGGTTGACGTGTTTTTGCCCTGATCTTCGGGGGAAACAGTCCCCGATGAAGACGCAAGTGTGTTTTCCATCTGTTTTGGATTTTCCATATGCTTTCCCTTATGAATTAGTTCACAACTGTGATGATCTACGAACCCATCAGACTGCGGTTCGCACAATTAGGTGCCGACGCGCTTTCTTGGTCGGCTGTGCAAAAGTATCGACTCATCTCCTGAGCTAACGGGCAGCACGCTGAGCGCACTTCGCGCAAAGCCCACGGAAAATAAGTTGGCATTCACGAACAACTCGCTTGCCGAGAGAACGTGAGGCAGGTTTGGGCACGTCGTACCACTCCACGTCCTCCACATTGGCGCAGCGGTCGCATATGAAGTGGTGGTGCCGCAGGCCTTCCAGATCGAACCGCCCGGCGCGGCCCTCGACGGCCACTTCCCGCACCAAACCCGCCTTCACCAGGTCCCGCAGATTGTTATAAGTTGTGGCCCTGGAAGAGCGGGGATCCGTGCGATTCACGGCTTTGAAGATTTCTGCTGCCGTGGGATGTCCCTTGTGGTCCATCAAGAATGCCATTACGGCGTAGCGCTGCGCAGTGCACCGCAGCCCGCTGCCCTCCAAAGACCGTTTAATTGCCCCGATGTCCATCAACACTTTAGATTATATCTAATGTAAGATTTCTTGTAAAGAAAACCTATGCAAAACTGAACAGGCCTCAATCGCGTTATCAGCGGAAGCTAAAGGCTTTTAGAATGAGGCGGATTTAGCGATTGCATGCGGACTCTATAAGTCGAGTCGCCACTGGCTAGCTGAGCAATTGTGAACAGATTTTTTGAGGGTTAAAGGCCTACGCTTGGTCGTATTGTCTCCTCGTTATAGAGGACACAAATGCGAACACAATGTCTTCACCTCTCGGCTTATCCCTGTGACGACTGGAAAGGACCGGTTGTGTCCGGCTGGCTTGCGGTGCGCGAAAACGACGTCTCGAAGGAGACTGACATTAGGCAGGTGGGAGCAGTTTGCCTGTCGTGCGGGCATCGCCAAAGCAAGACGGAGCCTGGCGTTAGACGTCAATTCCCGCCGGTCGAATGGGAATCGGCAAGCCTTCTAAGCGGATCGCATCTAGAGACTGCATTCAGCGAAATGCTTGCTCGCGGAACATAAAACTTGCCCAGTGTGATCATCTTCTACGCTCGCAAGCTAGGCCCGGACGGCGCCGCCAATTGCGCTTCGGACAACACGATTGGTTTGAGAAACAGTTCGCAGATTTTCTGCCGGACGCTCCACTTTGCTCGACATAGTCACGGCCTCCTCGGAATCAATCCAACCGAGGACAATTTTCTAGGGCGTGCTCGCCGACCCGCATGTATAAATAGAACTGATGTAGAGGCTTGCCGCTAACGGTACGATGTGTAGAGAGTACAAGAATGGAGGACCAGCTATGGCCCATCCGGTAAAGCTTAGGGTAATCGCCGGCGTCCCGAAGGATTGCACTTTCTGGCTGGAACATGATTCCTGGACCGGAGTTTGCCAGGAGCTGGCCGTCACGGTTCGAGGGAGCAGTTTTGAGGACGCGAAGAGGAAAATGGAAGCGGGACTGCAAGCGCACATCGAAAGCGTCCTGTGTAAGCATTCCAGGGTAAGTCGAAAGAAGGTTGCCTGAAGATTGGGCTGCGGATAGAGTGGCACGTTTGCAATTGGGGCAGCGCGGAGGTGTACAACGGCTGAATGGACTCACCTCAAATCGACAGGCTCCTAGGAGAACCAAAAGACAGCGACTGCCCACCAATCCGAACCTCGAGCCTCTGGTAAAAGTGTAAAAAGCGGCTCGGAATCAAATATTCTGAGGTGATCTGTGATCATGTTAGGTTGGGGAGCCGCCTGGCGGACGCCTAAGTGGTTTCTCGTGACCATTTACAACGATGTTTACGACGAACACCTCTTCGTGTTTGCCGCGGGGTTGTCGTACTATTTCGTACTCTCACTGTTTCCACTCCTGGTTTCTATGGCATCGCTGCTAGCGTACGTACCCGTTCCTCACCTGTTTGAGGGCCTTCTAAGCTTAATGGCCAGGCTCGTCCCAGGAGATGGAATGAGTTTGGTACGCAACATCGTGTCTGACGTCAACACTCACAAACACGCGCACTTCCTTACACTGGGGTTAGTCTTCACGATTTGGACAGTCTCCAGCGGATTCGCAGCAATAATCGACGGCCTTGATGTCGTTTATCGTGTCCGCGAAACTCGCCCAGTTTGGAAGACCCGACCGATTGCGTTGGGACTGACATTGCTAGCGGGATCTCTGTTACTCGTGGCTGTAAGCTTGATGGTTGAGGGGACGTACCTTGGAGCATGGCTTAAAGGCAGGTATGATCTCAACCCTGCCAGTTTTTTGGCTTGGCGTTATCTCCGAGAGGGCATAGCGGTATTCTTTGCGGTGCTCGCGGTAGAACTTCTGTACCACTTCGGTCCGGATGTCAAACAACGCCTCCGGGATAGCTTGGCCGGCGCAATTGTGGCCGTCATCACCTGGATTGGCTTGTCACTCCTGCTAGCAGTTTACTTCCGTCACTTCGATGGCCTGGAGAAGACTTACGGACCGCTAGGTGCCGCCATCGGACTATACCTGTGGTTCTACCTTTCCGGTTTTGCCATCCTGGTCGGTGGCGAGATTAACTTTCTACTTGGCAAACTAAGAAACCAGAGTACGCAGCAATCGTTCGTCCCGGAGCGTACTCAGATCAGCAATCTAAATACCGCGGCGTGAACGTGAGGTGACGAGGGATGTTGCGGCGATTGGACGTTAGCTGCACCGTACGATTGCGGGCGTGAGCGATGCCAAAGGTGTTGATGGTCTGGAACGAAGATTAGACAGCTTCAGGAATTTTTTGCTCGGCAATCTGATCGCAGTCAACCCTGGAAGGTTGTAAGCCAGAAACCAGTTGTTTTTGATGCGAAATCTATGGGTTGCCCACAGTTCAAATCTAAGAAAAGGCTTGTGCAGCTAAGCACCAGACTCCCGCATCTTCCCTCACTGACGTTTTAGTGCAGCGTCGACATCCTTATCGCCCTTACCCTTGGAAAAAACGGGGCTATCGATCGTTCCTCCGATCCGAAAGGGAAACTGCAACTTACCGTCTTTTAATGTGGCTCCGGACAGCCGGGCAATGGTGTTAGTGAAGAAACTCTCCTTAGTTGTAATCTCCGCCAAACCGCGATAGTTCAACTCGTCAGAGCCTGACACGCTGACGTTGCCCGAGCCATCCACATCGACCCCGTAGCCGTCAATATCTATGACCTTGCTCGAAATCCGCTGATCAGCGAGCTCCAGATCAGTGGTTATCAAGTTAAAAGAGGAAGGGTCGTTTTTGGCTGGGCCAAGATCGTTGAAGTGCGCCAGCTTCATCAAATTCGCGTTGAGCTTGAGACTCGGCACCTGGCCGTTGCGCACCGTCAGGTGTCCAGCTCCGTGTATTCCCGCCAGAGGGCGAAGCGAGTGTGCGATTTCTCCCGCTAACCGTACCTCTCCCTCCATCTTTCCGGTCATCCTTCCACCGCCGTTTGGGAAGGCTGCCAGCAATTGCGCCAGATTAATTCCACTCAATCGCGCATTGGTCTTAAAGCTTGCGTTTTTCGCCGACAAGTCGAAGGAGAGGTCACCCACGGCACTCCCGCCATAGACTCCTGCTTTGACATCCGTGAAAAAAACGCGCCTCGACTCCAACCGCAGTTTGGACTCCAGATTTCGTACCTCGACGGCGCCGAAGCGCAGAAGACCTACCTTCAGGCTGCCCTGGCCGTCCATCGAGGAAGAAGAAGGATTGACAATTCCCGCCAGGTTCACCTGCTCCAGTTCGCAGGAGATCTCGTGGGCTTCGAAAAAAATGGGGCCCGCTGCGTCGGACGGCAAAAGATTCGAGGCTATCATCAACCCCCGCTTAATTTTCACGCTCGAAATGGGGCCGAGAGGAAAGGCATTCGAAGAAACCTTTGATTGAGGATTCTCGAAGTTCCACGGGCCGTCGGGGTCCGAAGTCAGATTCCAGACCGGATCCTCAAGTACCAGGGACTTGATGACCACCTGCCGGTGCAGGAGCGCTCCGACACTAAGTTCGGCATCGATCCGCGCCACCTGGGCAACATACCCGGAAGGAAATATCGGAGGGTTCTTCACGCCGATATGATCAATGTGAATCGTTACAGGAAAAAACGTCAGTGCCAGCCGTCCGATTTCGACTTGCTTCCCGGTTTTTTCTTGCAGATACGAGATTACCTGCGGCCTGTAGCGATCCACGTCGCTAAGAGCAGGGACAACGAAAATAAGCGCGAGCAAGAGTATCGCGGCGATTCCCACAACGATTAGAGCTGTTCCACGGCGGGTGGGCATAGAGAGCCTTAGAATACAAACGTTTTGGTGCCGGGCGATCCGAGCAAACCGGTGGAGCGACTGGCATCTATTAGCGTGCCATTAAACCAGTCTTCAAACAGTTCAATGGTGTACAAATTTGGCGCAATTCCAGCTTGTGCAAGTAGCTGCACACCACTCAGAAAAATTCACTCATCTCGGGAGCAGTGCTCGCGGCCGCCGGGTAACTTGATACGCCCAGCCCGTGGAGAATCAGCCGCAAGGTGCTCTGGTGCTGATACAGGGTTGTCGATTGATAACCCTGCTTTGCCTTCGTGCTGATCATGAAGTCAGCAACGTGACCTCCGCCGTCGGTCGAATCATTGGTGTTCGCTTCATCGAAGACCATGATCAGTAAACCATTCTTCTGAAATGCCGGGCTGGCAATCAGCGGCGCGATGTTCCGTTGCAGCCATGCGTCGGCCAATTGGAGCGGCCCATCGTGCGCGTCGTCTAGAAGATTCGGCACCAGGTAGGAAAAGTTCGGCAGCTGGTCGTTGACCAGATCCGAATTAAATTGAGATAACGAAACGAGATTGTTCACTTGGGTGCTGCTGTTGACCACGTCGGTAAAATCGGAAAAGGGATTATGCCGCTTCGCATTGGGATAAGAATCGCCTCCCGTGTACCCGGTCGAAGGGATGCTCTCGGCATATGATTTCCAAGTTTTCCCAGCGGTGATCAGCTGACGAACGATGTTGTCCGCGCCCACCGTGCCCACAAACGTATCATCGCTGGTAATCAGCTGCCCAGTCGTAAGCATGAAGCCGATGGAGGGATGGGCATTGGCGAAGTACTGGGTGGCCAAACCGTACTGCGAGGCTAGACTGTTCAGATAGGGCATGGCTGAATTCCCGATCACTTCGGAATAGCTGTGATTCTCCTCGAGCACCACAACCACATGGCCAAACAGCGGGACAGAGCCGGATGTAGATGGCGGGGGCTCTGGTCGCGGACTGCTGGGCGATGAGAGACTGCAGCCGACGGAGGCCACAAGCATGAGGAATACTGCTATGGCGCCCGTTGTTGGTCTATAGAGTGAGAGAGATCGCATCTTTTCCTTTTGAAACTTCGGATCAACCTCGGCCATCTAGGATGCTGACACCTTGTCGGATCTGTTTTGTTAGGCTTAGCTCGCTTCTGTCCAACCCTGCTTTTCACCTTGTGGCTCCTGCAGTGCGTAGGCAGGAGCAGTAGTTCCGAGAAGCAAACGGAACTGATGTGCTTCTGAGTCCGCCTCGTGCCATGAGTGCTGCCTCTACTAAAGCTTAAAGCTACAGAAGTTGGTTAACTGTGTCCTTTTGACCACCTTTGTCATACTTTTGAACACCGTCTAGTTTCGAAAGCCTTACATACCTAATCAGCGCCTGTTCCTGCATCGAACACCCAATCGTTCTTGTAAGGTAATTGAATTTCGGGTTACGGCAGATGAGAGCACACTACTGTCATGAAATTGTAATGGTTGTACGATCAGAACGGATCGTCTCCAAGCAGAACGGATCAAAATCGATCGATTTGTAACCCGTTGAGAAAAAGAGTAGAGTAGAAAATTTTGCAAACGCTTCAGAACCCGCCTGTGTATTGCTAAACCGTTGTACTGGCTAATACCGGTATCGAGGGTTCGAATCCCTCCCTCTCCGCCGTATGTTGGTAGCAAATGAGTTAAGCAAGGTAGTCGGTATCAGCTGACGGTATCAAACGCCAGCTGTTTACTACCTCGACATTGTTACCGGTATCCCGCCGGCGTCGACTAACTCAGCCTAATGTGTCGGAAGCCAGCCACCGTTTCGGGCGATAAGATCTCCCATCATTTGCGTGCGGTCAATCTCTTTTCGGCTCAGACCTCGATGGAGACTCTAGGCCTAGCCAATCAGAGCCAACTGCAGCTCTAGACTCCAGCGGCCTGGGTCACTCTCAACGGTTCCAGATACGTTCATGCGTGCTGCCCGCGATCAACTGCGCTTTTCTGTCTCTGTGAACGTTCGGTCATCTGGCCCGAAATTCAAGTTCAAAGCCACCTGAAAACCGTCGATCAATATGCTGCTTTGGGAATCAATTATTTACTTAGTAAACGACGCATCAGGTCAAACACGTGCGCGTCCCGGCGGTCTGATTGAGATTTGCTGTACTCGGAAGGGGATTGATCCGACGATCCGTATACTTGTAAACTTTTCAAGCTTGAGTGACCGAAATCGAGACAGATCTCATTTCACTCAGGAAAATCAGCTTCTGGTACGCTTCCCCTTTTTAGCCCTATCCAACGCTTTACCGTCCCAATAACAACCTCACTTGGCCGGTTCGAGTGACTATCTCAGCCGACGCTGATCGTCTTCGCTGGGTTGGGGGCCCGTTTATGGATAGCTTCCGGTTGGCCGACTAATCCAGACAAAATCGTCGCACTTTGGCTGTAAATAGGGGCATCCTTACGCATCCTGGGGGAAGAAGAGTCGGACTTCAGAGTTCCGACAAGTCTTCCGATGCGGGAGCGTAGCGACGCAGAAGTGTAATGGAAACTACCAGCACAAGAACCAGCAGACCCAACAAACCAAGCTCAATCATAGAAGAGTGAAAAATGCCGCTCGAGCCCTCCGTCGCCCATGCACCTTCTTTGGTGAGAGTGGCTGCTTCCAAGGTAATCACCAGAATGCGGCGAATTGAGGCAATCAGTCCGACGACCAGAAAGGGTTCTGTAACCAGAACATGCGAGCGAATGGAGATACGTACCGTGTGCAGAATCTCCACCAGCATCAGCACAATGAGGAGTTGGTTTAATACCCTCAGAGTCTGGGCTGCAACCGTCCAATGACTGAGACCGATCCACAGTATTTGGACCGCGGTTGCGATGGTCACAAAGGCCGTGACAGCCAGCAACACTGCGAGAACGGAGTAGATGACTATCTCGGTTTTGCCCAGACAGTAGTCAAAGTGGCGGCGTAATCTGTCTTCGACCATATCAGACTCAAGTTTAAATCGAAATATGAATTGGTATCGCTGTGGAAAGGGAGCGTGGACATAAGTGTCCGCGCTCCCAACCCTTTCTTTTCCCTTCTTGGCCCTCTCGGTAGCTTGTTTCAGAGCATCCAGCACTTTCTGCCCTGAAAGCAAGTTAGCGCGAGCGGTGATCGCGGTGCTCTTCCACGCGGTAGCGTCCTTCGCGCCGCCGTGCGTTTATGCTCAGTGCGCTCGTGCAGCACGTGCCGCTCGGGAAGCCGCTCTTCCGCTCTGTATTGCCGGACCTCGTAGGGATGAACCATCAACAACGCCCCCTGGCGGCGGACCTGGATCAACCGGCGTGAGTACGTGGTCGGCGGCGTGATCCGCTTTGGCTTCCTCGTGACCATTGGCGATTTCTTTCGCCCGTGGGGTTGGGGATATTGCCGCTTTGATTGGGGCTCGCACGTAGTGATCCCCATGCGGACGGAACCCTGACACGAACCCTGACGGGCCTTCGGCCAGAGCCTCCGGCGCTCAGAGCACCCGGGTCTCACGAGAGCGGATCGGGGAGAGCAGTTTTCCGTTTTTCGAGACTCTGGAGCAGCCCTTGCTGCATCCGGTGAAAACTGAAAAACGGAGCCCTCGCTCCCAGCCAGTTGCGGGCCGGATTCGAAGAACTAATTCTTCACGACCTGGAGATTGTTGGTCACGGAGAACACTCCGGGCACACCATTGGCTCTGATATTGGCGATGTTTTTGTCTCCCTCGTTATCCACCACACCTTCGAGGGTCACTTTTCCGCTTTTGACAATGATTCGGATCGGCTTTTGCACTCCCAAGGCATATTTCTGCAGCGAAGGGTCGCCATAGATCGCCTGAAAAAGGGCCAAGCGAAGACGGTCGTCATTCGGGGACGTTGGCAGCACTTCAATTTGATTGTCAACGTGCTCTACACCTTCAATTCTCTTCACCACGTTCTCGGCATCAGACTTCAGGGTTGGGCGAGAGACTTGTCCCAAAAGGGTGACGTTATATCCATCCACCTTGTACGCGATATTGTCGAACACGCCGAAATACGGCAGCATCAGTAATTCATGCCTGACTTCCCGGGTAATGCGCTCCGTGGCACGGGCGGAGGGTTCGGTGACTTGCCGCGCTAAAAGCGCGGAGCCCAACGCTAAGATGACCCAAGCGACGAACAAGGTACGCAGTTTCATTTACATTCTCCGTTTCTGAATTGATTTTGTGTTGGTATAAAGCTCTCTCCAATTTCTGCTGTCTGGAGACTTGCAAATACCAGTACTCATAGGGCGACTCCTGGTCTTCACAGACTGACGAGGTGAAGGCGGCCTGAAGTGCGAGCCGTTCGTTTTCTGAACAAACTAACCCGCCGCACAGCGGCACCCCGAGACGAAAGCCGCCTCCCATTTCTCTCACTTGTTACTGGTTTTACGCGGCCCTGCCGGGAGCCTTGGCTTCGAGGGTCTTCTCGCCGCCCACGTTAACTTTGATCTGCTTGGGCTTGGCTTCGGCCTTCTTGGCGAGCTTGATCTTCAGCACGCCCTGGTTGTAGTCGGCGCTCACTTGCTGCGGGTCCACCGAGCTGGGCAGAGTGAACGAGCGGGTGAAGCTTCCGTACTGCCGCTCGACGCGACGGAAGTTCTCCTCTTTCTCTTCCTTCTCAATCTTGCGCTCGCCGTGGACGGTGAGGGTGTTGTTGTCGATGCGGACATCAATGTCTTTTTCGTCGATGCCCGGGACTTCAAGCTTCAGAGTAATGTTGTGCTCGTCTTCGTAGATGTCCACCGGCGGTGCAAAGCTGGTGGTTGTCAACGCTTCTTCCGGCCCTTCGGGGGCATACGACTCACGGGAAAGACGGTTCATACGGTTCAGGCGATCTTGCATGACGGAAAACTCACGGAGAGGATCCCAACGGGTCAATAGGGTCATAACGCAGTTCCTCCTTAGGGAAATCTAAGAGGGAAAACTTCAGATGGGCTGACTTAGTTCAGGGAATCTGACGAGTAAGAAGAGGTGGCTTGCTCAATAACGACTCTAGGCTCGTACGCTGCCCGTTGTCAAGGACCGCAATGTTCGGGATGTTCGGGGTGGCTCGAGTTTTGGTCCGGGGCTGGCAGGGCCGTTGCGTATCTTTTTCGATCTCAACCACGCAATACGAAAGAACCGCTTAACCACATCGTTTCGCATTGCTCCTAGTCTCGGTTGTGGAGCTTGGACACGGATTAGCAGCGATGAGTTTTTGAATGCAGGCGCAACTCCAGTCTTGCCTCCTCCGCCTCCAGTCGGGCCTGTTCGGCGTGCACCAGCGCTTCCCGGAAAGCCGTGCGATTGTCCTTAGCGGCATCGTGTAGAGACTTCACGGCTTTAGCCTGACAATCCGTTACCGTGACGTAGGCATCAAGTAGACGACTTTTTTCTTCGCAGTGCATCAAGCTATCTTGCGTCGATTTCATGGAATCTACACTCTTCGGCGCTCGATCTGCCCAGTAACGTCAGATGGATGCCACGATGCCACGATTAAGCTTAAGCCTTGTCCCGAGCGCAGCCGAAGCTCAAGATTGGTCCGGCAATATGTGCCGTTCGCCGAAATCCAGCATCCAACCTCCGGCCTTAATCCAGCCGCAAGGAGCAAGCCAATGCGAAATATCTGCATATTCGCGTTCATGATGATGATGCTGGCTACGCCGGCGTCATCGGTCGCACAAGTCAGCGTCGGCGTTACGGTTGCGTTCGCGCCGCCTGATCTGCCCGTTTACGAGCAACCCATTTGCCCCGAAGAAGGCTATATTTGGACGCCCGGCTTCTGGGCTTGGGACGAAGACTACGACGATTATTACTGGGTGCCCGGGACTTGGGTCCTCGCTCCCGAAGTCGGCTTTCTGTGGACTCCAGGGTATTGGGCGTGGGGTGGCAGCGGTTTCGTCTTTTATGAAGGTTACTGGTCCTTCCAACTGGTGGGCTTCTACGGTGGGATCAACTATGGCTACGGATACTTCGGCCACGGCTACCAAGGCGGGCGTTGGGACGGCGATCGCTTTTTCTACAATCGTGCCGTCAACAACGTGAACGTAAGCATCATTCACAACGTGTACAACACGACCGTGATAAATGAGCGCAGCGTCACTCGCGTCAGCTACAACGGCGGAAACGGCGGCATACAGGAGCGCCCCACGACGCAAGAAGAGTCCGCCGCGCACGCCCGACACATCCCTCCGGTAGCTCCTCAAAGGGAGCACGTGCAGGCTGCGCACTCCAATCCACAGCTGCGAGCTTCCGTTAACCGTGGCAAGCCGCCCATCGCTGCCACTCCCAAACCTGCGGCCTTTAACGATCGCGGGGTCGTGCCCGCCCGAGAGGCCGGTGCAATTCATGGCGGTCCAAGAAATGCAGGAGGCAATGCAGGACGAGGCAATGTGCCGCCTGAAAACAATATACCTCGTGCGACGGCTGTCCATCCCAACGAGCTTCCGCCGATTGAGCGCCCGGCTCCTCCCAACTTGGGGAACCCCAAGCAGGACCAGAAATACCAAAAACAGCAGGAAACGATGTACGCACAGCAAGAGAAAGACCGGCAAAAACTTCAGCAGCAGCAGGAACGCGAACACCAGCAACTCGCAAGACAAAATGCCGATGAAGCCAGGAAGCAGCAGGTCGAGCAGCGCCATCAGCAACAGACGGAGCAGATGGTGCAAAAGCACTCCCAGCAGCAGCAGCGGTTGCAAGAAAGACAGCCGCCACCACGCTCTGCTCCGCCGCCGAAAGAAAAACACTGATCAGGTTTGACGACGATCTGGCACGATGAGATCTCGAGGGTGCCCCAGCTTTCTGGGGTGCCCCATCCTTCCCGCGTTCTTTGCGGGAGGATGGGGATTTTGATTTCACCTCACCGCTCCGGTGAAATTCTTTCCCTCCAGCAAACGGCGGATGTCACATAAACGGACAAAGACGCTGTCATCAAGCGGCTAGAGATGTCGTTCGACTACGTGATCGCTTGTGTTGCCGCAAATCACTCCAGAGCAACTGACCCGCACTTGGCACATTGAGTCCTGGAAGGGGCGGACCGAACCAGATTGGACGAGCCATGATCTTGAATATGTTCGTCCACACGGCGCATCACCGCGCACAGTGCGAGGTGTACTTACGCGTCAAGAGAATCAAACCTCCAAGCTACACTTTTTAGTTGGAATCTGCCGCGTGGCCCGCACCAAGAGTCGAAGATGACGGGAGGAGCGCCTTCGATTCGTGTCCATGGGAATAACTGCCGACGATGCCCATTCGAGCCGCCCATTGCTATTCGCGACTTCCTCCACGATTTTCGTGAACAACTGATCTTTCCTAGCGGTTCGTTTCGTGTCGTCGACCACGTAGCTGACGGTAAATTCCAGCGATCCGGCATTTACGACGAGTGCGACGGTAGGTTCCAACGGAGGATTTGCGTTAAGAGCGTATGATCGTAATCATTGATAGATGCTAAGAACATTTCGGAGCGCCTCGCCAGTATGAGGCAGCAAATAAACGATGAGGCGAATCTTCATGAGATCTCCGTAAGCCGAAATCTTCTTTTTGGTTGAAAAACGGCACTGATCATATACCCATCCCGTTGTTTCGCCGATAGTCTGGAACTGGCCGCATTTACCCTGCGAAGCCTCTGAACATCTCACGGGGCAAATGACGGCCTACCCTGAAGTAATCCCAAGGTAAGGTTTGCCGACCACCCGGAAGTTGGCAGGCCAGATGCCACGGCGAAGGTAAGAGGAGTTAGCAAGACGCGAGCACGAACACTTTGTTGCTAACGAAAAAGAGAAATGTACTCATGTTTTTTTCACCACCTCCTCAAGGCTAGTGCCGAATTCCTTGAGGATAACGGCCGCCGTGTTGCGGCCGGGAACACCCGTGACCGAGCCCCCTGGTGGGGTACACGCGCCAGTTTGATAAAGACCCGGAATAGGCATGCGGTATTCGCCCCATCCAGGAACTGGCCGCATCGGCCCACTTTGCGCCGAATTGGATGCACCTGCATGCGCACTCCCGCGCCACATGGCGGGATTCATCCGTTCAATATCTAGAGGACTCTGGATGAACTTCCCGATGATCTTGTCGGGCGTCAGATTCGGCGCGAACCTCCGGAAGTGGTTGAGCAGCGAATCCGCGACCTGATCCTTAATAGCGTCCCAATGTTCGGGGCCTTCTTTAAGGTAGTAAGGAAGATTGGTTTCAATCTTAACGGTGTGGCAGCCGGCGGGTGCGCGTGTTGGATCAACTACGCTGGGTGAGACGATTTGCAGACCTGGAGGATCGTCGAGTTTGAGTTCTCCAGTGACGTTCTCATAATTTAGAAGGAGATACTTTTCGAGCCGGGGACAGATGACCGCCTCACAAGTCGAAATAGTTCCGCCGGTAGGCAGCGGATATCTTGGGGCCTCAGTTGTCGCGTAGTGAAGACTGATCATGGCGTGCTCCGGTTGAAACAATTCAGCGCCCCGAAGGAACTCTTCACCCCAGAGAGCGTGGGGAGCCATGTCGACGAGGTGCTTGATGTGAATGGTAGATACGACGGCTTTCGAGGCGCGATAGGAGTCGCCATCAGCGCAGCGAACACCGGTACATCGATTTCCTTCGACGATGAGCTCTGTTACGGGTTTGCTGGTGAGAACCAGTCCTCCGTGTGCTTCGATGTACCGGCCAAGCGCGACCGCCAGCGTTCCCGAACCTCCTTTGGGAACCACGCGACCGAAGATCTGGTAATTCACCAGTGAATAAGCCTGACCGCCGGTGTCCGGATCACTTGGGGGAATAGAACCCAAGTGCCCGCACATCAGAGTACCGCGTCGCATATAGTCGGACTCGAATAGGGCGCAGGTAAGCTGGTATCCCGACATGGCGTACCGGCGCTTCCAAAGCCCGGCCAAGGGAATTTTGGGAGCAATTCCGGTTTTGGCCTCGGCCGCCTCGCGCGTGGCCGCGGTGTACGCTTTGTATTCGGCGACCATCTTGCGAAAGGTGTTGGCATCTCTCTTGGAGACACGCGCAATGGTTTCGCAGGTGCGGTCAATGTCCCGCCAGACGGTGATGGCCGCACCATCGGCAAACGGGATGTGCATCACTGGATCAGACTCGATATATTCACCGTAACCGTAATCGTGAAGCTTCAGCTCATCATTCTTCATCACCGGATTCTGAGAAAACCCGACGTGTGCAGTGGAGAAAAGGTCGTCTTTAAATCCTGGCCGGCAGACTTCCGCGGTCTTGACCCCACCGCCAATGGTCGGCTGACCCTCTAGCACCACGACCTTGTAACCGGCTTTGGCAAGATATGCGGCGCACAACAAGCTGTTATGTCCAGCGCCGGCCACTACCACGTCGAAACTTTCGAATGGCATGGCTGCCTGTGCACCGGCGGTAAGAGTTGAGAGCGCAAGCGGCAGAGTGGCGCTCCCTTTCACAAATTCGCGGCGAGTGATGGGGGTCATGGTTTCCTCTTTGTAGTACCTTGAGGTTTGTCGGTGGCGGAATCTTGAGTCGCTGCCGAGATCTTTCACCGTGTCATCGATTGATTATCCTACGAGTTACGGTCGGATCGCCCAAGCTAAACCGTCCGGCTCGCCCCCAACGTCGATGTGGCTCGTGACCTCTAAGGTCTTCAGGTCCAGTACAGCGACGTAGTTGTCAGGCCCACAGGCGATGAAGACACGGTTACCATCCCGATCCATCAGAATGCCCGCCGCTCCGTGGCCAATTTTCACCCGCTTGAATTCCTTGCGCGACGCTGCATCGTAGATCACTAGATCGCCATCACCCAAACTTGAAATCAGCACCAGCTTTCCATCAGGAGTGAACTTCAGTCGGTTTGCACCGAACGTCTTCGCGTCCAGCGTAGCCGTCACGGTCCGTGTGGTGAGGTCGACCACCGAGAGCGTACCGTCCTGCGCATTTGCGGTCCATAGCTCGCGCCCGTCCGGCGATACGTCAAAACCTTCGTCGCCCTTGCCAACCGGAATTACGGTCTCATTCCAATCCATGCGCGGTTGATTCCCTCCCGGTGGGGGCGGAGGAGGCGCGGAGCCCTGAGGCGGCCGCATTCCCGGAGGAGGTCCCATCGGTGGAAGAGTGACCTTCTCCAAGATACTGACCGTCGCGGAGCTCACGTTGGTTGTGTAGATCTGTTTCTCGTCCGGAGTGACGTAGAGCATGTGCGTCCGGTTCTGGCCAGTGCCCATGATCCAATCGATCTTGGCGGATAGGGGATCATAGGTTGCGACCGCCTTCGCGCTTTCTGCTGTGAACCAGACCCTTCCGCCCATAAACGCGAGACCATGTGGGCCATTCAAGGCTCCGGTATCGATATCGGGCAGCGCCCGCTGCCCGACCAGGTCGATAACGGAGAGAGCATGGTATCGGCCCCCACCGTAGATCGAGACATAAGCTGTCTTCCCATCGGAAGAGGCGATTACCTCGTGTGGATCGGGGCCGACAGGAGCGCGTGCGATGACCTGCAGCGTATTCGGGTCCACTATGGCGAGTGTGTGGTTACGCTTGGAAAGCGCCAACAAGGACCGACTCGGCGTCGACTGAGCAACAACTCCGATCGCGGCGGAAAGGAGTGCGGCCAATGCGGCACCGGCGACAAGCGATTGGGGATTTTTGGGTCGCATCATTCTTCTCCATTGAGTTGGGTATTCGAAGGCGTGCTGATTTACCCGATCATTCCGTGAATCCCGACGTGGTGATTCCTTCTTCCATCAAGCCAATGTTGTCCACCATCCGAAGGCGGCCATCCAGAATCTTGAACACCTCGTTGATCTGCATCCTGCGGTTGCCGTTGCCGTAGTAGAGAATTGCGTAGCCGATAACGATCCCGCGTTCCGGATCGACCAATCCAATGCGTACCTCGGTTGCTGGCCCCCACGGCTTCGGCCCAAGATTGCTCTCATAGCAGCCGACGTCGCCGCCCTCCTCAATACCATTCCGCGGGTTATGCGTAACGCGGTTTCCGCTGTGGTAGCGGTCGCACCGAGGGTCGTAGTCGGCTTGAATGGGATTGTGGTCAGTGAGTCCTTTGAAATAGGCAGTAATGATCCGCGCCAACTCTTCGCGTGTCGAACGCTCTTCCGACGGCACAATGGTGTTGAAAATCGGATCGTACGGCACCAGGTTTTTGATGTTGACCCTTGGGCCGTCGTCGAAATTGATCTCGACTTCTTTGATCTTTCTGTCCACCAGCTTGAGCCGCGTGCCGATATAGACTGCTTTTCCAGCCGCCGTCTCCGCTGCCACATGCTCAATCACATTTCCTAGAATTGGGTCAGTGTACGCCCCTTCTGACAGAATCTTCGTTACCCCAATCCACTTGCTATCGCTAAGTGCGATGGCTTTGGTGTTCTCGCGTATGTTTGCATTGGCCGCGAGCGGGATCTTTTCCGCGGTATGTGCGAGCATGTTTGCGTTGAACTGCTTCGCTTGCTCAAGAAGGCAAACACGGTCGCAGGTCGCGGCGGATGCCACGCTGTTAAAGGAAAACAACGCGAGTGCAATGACCGCCAACCTAGAGATTTTCTGTGTATCTTTCTCTGTCATACACGCGCCCCTCTTTTTTGCATTCGATTTCTACCGTGTAATGTTCCGCTGCTTGGAGTACATTGGCAAGTAGGCACCTTTATGAGCCATACTAACCTCTTGGAAACCAGTCCACCTTGGAACGTCTTTGACAGCCATTGTCCAACCCGACAAGTACCTGATTGCATTGCGGATAAATGGACAGTGCTGATCATTCGGCGTCTTTCCAATGGGACTCTCCGGTTTGCACAGTTGCGCCGGGCCGTTGATGGAATTTCGCAGAAAGTCTTAACCAACACGCTGCGCAGCTTGGAGCGGGATGGTATCGTGACGCGCCGAATTTACGCCAGCGTTCCACCGAAGGTCGAATACTCACTGACCAGCCTGGGGCAATCCTTATGTGGTCTGGTCGAAGGCATCTGCGGTTGGGCTGAAGCGAACATCCAGCAGGTGCAACAGGCCCGCGAAATGTACGACCGAACTCCTCGCGAAGTATCCATTTCGCACTGACATTGTGCAGTCGAAGGGCGCAGGGAGGGCGAGGCCGTGCCTGCCTTATTGGTCGACCGGAATAGAAACTCGACCTCGCGGAGAGATCAGTACCGAAAAGTGGGTTGCAGGAAGCGATCCCGCGCTTGGCATCGATCGTGGACGAATTACGAGCAAACCGGACTGCGACCTGAAAGCTGTTGGAATGATTGTCTGACGAGGAGGAAACTGATCAGACCGTGCGCCCCATCGCACGTAGCCTGCGAGGTTGGAGCGGCGAGGCAACAGACCGTTCGAAGCCCTCGGACAATGGACCCACACTCGCAAGAGTGGCACCGAAACCGTGAGGCCACGGTGTATCTGCCAGCATAAGGTGGAGAGGGGCTAGGCTTGGTAGCAGGGTCAGAATACACAAATGTTCCATCGCATCGGCGCAGGACCGCTGCTGACGAAACCCATAGCAGTTTTTATCAGCAGTGGTTTCCACAACGGGGGCGAGTGCGAGCAGATACAGTGCTTGCTGTGCTCGATCCCAGAAAGTCGAACGTTTCCGGTTTGCCTTCTCCTCTTCGTTCCCGGTTTTGTTCGGCAAACCGCCCGAACTCAATCCGGCGCGTCTTGTCGGGGTGGAGTTCCAGCCAAACTTCCCCAGTCGCTCCTGTAAGTTTTCCAGGAAGTGATCTGCGTCCGTCGGATACTGGAATCCCACGATGGTGTCATCGGCATATCTGATGACCACCACCTCGCCTTGTGCATACTTCTTGCGCCAGACGTTCACCCAGAGATCGTTTCGGGGTACTCGTACTCTTCGCTACCTCTGGTATGAACAACGTGGTCTCTGCACGCTGTGCAATACAAAAATCACCCGGATCACAGGCTGGCGCCTTCATTACTGCGTCCCACGTGCGATGGGTGGTTCGACAGCTGCTAGCAACCGCGTTTTACTTCATCCCGAGTGCCATGACCGGGTTCATCGTCAGCGTCTTCCCGTTTCGAAACCGCGTCTCCTTTAAAGAGGCGTTCGAAGGGCTTGAGCTGGGTGAAAGGAAACTTTCACGCCCAGTTCTGAGAGGGCCGGGCGGCCGCAAGGTCGCCTGGCTACTCGGTGCTAATCGTTTCGACTGATCGGCCGTCAGTCGAGTATCAACAACTGGACTTGCAAGTCATTCCGACGCTCCATATTTGAAACAACTTCTCTGCGTGTTGGCAGGCCCTCGGCCATCGTCAAACTGTCCGACCACCCGTGCGCCTGGCATGTCTCAACGGGTCCGCGCGTGAGAAATGCAAGACGAACAAACGCGGATCAGCCAGAAACGGCTGTGACGCCGCACCTGTCGGCTGAGATAGTGGCCCTAGCAGGTACAAATAAGATTGTTATTGGGACGCTAAAGCGTCGGATAGGGCCCGGGCCACTACGTCAGCACTGGGGTTTCGTTCAACCACCTCCGCAATCCGCGCGGGCCGACGCCGACCGCATCCGAGGCATTGGGAGGCCTTGGCGGAATTGGCGGGGTTTCGGCGGACGGTCAATGAGAGCAAATGGCGGATAGTTCATCCCCTGTACACGGAGGTGGCAGCAAGGCGCCAGGCCAACTCCCGGTTAAAGCCGACCAACCGGGAACTGCTCTATTCGTCGACAGAAGCGAGTTTACCAGTACTTATGTAACCATCAGCCCGGGAATCGCACCAATCTGGAATCGGCGGCAGTATTCACTTCTCGGGTAGCGGGTTGGAGGGCATGGTACGGAACCAATTTGGGCACTCGGTCTTAAGTTTCCGCTTCGCTGTTTGACGCCCCTGGGTCAACGCGACCATACGCTTCGCAACTGATCGGGCCTTCAGCGGAGGGAAATCACGGTTAGACATATTGCGGCACGTAAACGGAATCCAATTTTTTGATAAACCACTTTTGCGCGATTCTCAGACTTGACGTGAAGAAAGGGAGTCTTTCCCGCCGCCAGAATCTGAGCTGCGAGAAACGTCGTCAGGTCCCGCGCATATCCGCGGCCGCGAAATTCGGGATGAGTGCACACCGCGCTGATTTCCGCGAATGCGGTTGTTTGTAATCGCTCGCCGGCCATTGCGACCAACCGCCCATCGCTCGCGCGTATCCCGAAATAGCTTCCCATTTCGATTGTTTGCGGCAGGAACGGGCCGGGCTCTGTGACAGCGGTGAGCTCCAGCATTTCGGGAACGTCCGTCTTCCCGAGTGAAAGCGGCGCCACGGGCGGTGGGGAAACCAGTGAAGCCTCACAGATCATCTGGTCGATCCACCGAGAGCGGTCGACTTGCCAGTTGCCGGGTACGTCGAGGGAACTAGCGGTAAATAGCGCGACGTGCTCGCCGGGACTGACCAGCCGTTGTAAATCGGCGAATGCGTCATTCGTGGGATGAAGCAAAGCCGCCAGCGGTGAAACATCCGGCGGATAGCGTCGCGCGACGCCGTGTGAGCGGGCAAGGAGCCGGTGTTCCGTTGTCAGCGCGAACCAGATCGGGTTGTCGAGAGACTCTAACATCCGTTGCGCGTGATCGTCTTTCACCGGGCCAATGTCTCAAAGTCCCGTTGGTGTCTAGCAGAACAAGAACGCCAGAACTTTTTTTGGATTCGACACAACAAACTGTGGGTTCACGATTAGCACGACCGCCGAAAGTGTGAGTAAACCGGGAATCAGTTTCACTGAATTCATACAACTCCCTCAGGTGATGAATTCCTAGCCGCCTACGTGCGTGAGAGCGATTTACCTTCTCGTATGCGCGAAGTCTAATTTTCTCGTCACTCGCCACGTTTCCCACGCAGATCTATGCAATGACGCGAAAGGAGTCACGGAAATGTTCCATGAGAGGCGCGAGCGTTGAGTGATCGCAAGCCCATCGGTGCACAAGTAGCATGGATTTTGGGCGGCGACCAGATTCCCAATAGCCAAGTCTGGCGCCGTTTATATTTGCAATCTTCATGATGCCAATCTTTTCTCGCTTCAGCCCAGCCACTCAATGAGGAGCTGGTTCAGCCGGTCGGGCGCGTCTAATGGAATCCAGTGGCTGGCGTCATCAATTTGCTCGCAGCGCCACCGCGCTTTCACGAATTGTCCCGACATCTTCATGCGTTCACCGTCGAGGTAGTGATCGTTTGAGGACCAGATGCCGAGAGTCGGAGCTTCCACGGGCGGCAGTTTGGGAGGCGACTCCGGCAGGCGCGGCGCGAGGTTCGCGCGGTACCAGTTGAGCGATGCCTTTAGAGCATCTGGTCGGGACAGATCTGAGATGTAACGATCGATATCACCATTGCCTCGGAGCATTTCCCGGAACAGCGCCCAGTTGTTGTGCTGCAGCCACGCCTCCGCAATTCCCTCGAACTGGAAAAACAACATGTACCAGGCCATCTCCCGCTGCCGCAACGTATATGGCGCAAGTGGATGTGGCACCGAAAGAACGACAAGCCTGCGAACGCGATTCGGGTGGGCAGTAGCCGCTCGCCATGCCACAGAGGCTCCCCAGTCGTGAGCAACAATGTCCGCTGCATCGAGACCTAGCGCGTCGAGAATGCCGACCAAATCGGCGACCGCGTTCTGCAGGGAATATGCGGCCACTCCTTCCGGGCGATCGGAGCGCCCGAATCCACGCTGGTCCGGTGTGATGGCGCGGAAGCCATTCGCGAGAAGGAACGGAATCTGGTTGCGCCAAAGATACGAAGAGTCCGGCCACCCATGTAGCAAGAGCACCGGCTTACCGCTGCCGTGGTCTTCTACATGAAGGGAAACGCCGTCTCGCGGAATACGATGCTCCCTATACCGAGGCGTCGATGGACTTGCTGGAACCAGCTGACTTTCGCTTTCAGGACCTCCGCCAAACGTTGTTTTTGTGAGGGCAGCAGCGGCTGCCAGTACGCCGCCAAACCCGAAAATGAATGAACGACGGGAATTGACGGATTTTTGTTTACTGTGATCGTTCATATGCCTTCTCCATCAAGTGGAAAATACGATTCCTTCGCGATTGCACCCGACTGTCAAAGATTCCCGAATACAACCCGCTGGTTAACTGGCGATCTGTTTCAACCACAGTTCTTGACCAACGCCCCGACGTGCTGAATCGTTTTATGGACGTCCCATGATGTGCACATGCGCGTACGGCGATCCGGTCCACATGATGTACGCGCCGGTCGGCTTGTGTGTAGTCGGCAGTCCGGTGGTCTTCGGATCGAACGGCCACATAATCATCCAGTGCGGACCTACCGTTATAGGAGGACTCATGGCGTCATAAGGATCGGAATCGCTTCGCTGGGTGGCACCGGCAAGCATGTAGGTGATGCCAGGGACCGTGTTAGTCGGTTTCGGTTTGTGAGCCTTGGCATCAGCAAACCACTGCATGGAAGGGGCATCAACACACATCGGCGGTTCGCCAACAACTTGAAGATTTCCCGGCATGCAGGTGAAGCCATTGTTCCCCTCGCGCAGAACTACCATCTTGCCCTGTGCGTCGGTGTCGACGATCCTTGCCGCCTTCGCGACCTCTGTGGGCCCGGCAGACATCGCACGGGCTATTTTGACCTGGGTCGCATCGTCGCTACTTGTCGAGGAACTTTGCTCCGACGGCGTTGTCTGAGCCGCGCCGCGGAGAAGCATTCCTGCGATGAGGAGTGGTACCGCAACGGTGAATGTCAGAAAGGTGAGATTTAGCTTCGTCGACTTCATGTGTTCATTTCCTGCCTTGCCAAAGACTGCCTTGCTGGAGATCGCGCCCGGCCCTGTACTTCCATTTCCCTTTTGTTCCGATGTCATCCTCATCACCCTCATTCTCGCCACTTTATTCGAACCGCACCTCGCTGAAATCGTTGCCTCAACCTTTTCGTACCCATTCCAGCGATCCAGGCCACCGTGGGCATCAAGAATTCTGCCAAGCAGCTCGTTCATCAGGCATCTCCCTAACATGCCAAGTCTGCCGATCACCTCAGTTTTACCAGCACTCTGAGCCGCGCCGTTCTTTGTAACCAGCACCATGCGGAACCGTGCCTCAACATAAGCACGATTCTCTGCGGTGCGTCCGACATCCCTATGTCACCTCATGTCACCTCGCATCCTCTAGACGCAGACGTCGCGGCTTTCCTTCTTAACCCGCCAGAGCACGGCCAAGCACGCCGCGTTCGAGTTCTTGTTCCGCCTGGAGCCAATCGTCCACGTCACGGCCTGATTGTTTGCCGCGTCGAGATAGATCTCGTATGCGCGACGTCTGATCTCCTCTGCACGCGCCGGGTTCCCTACCGACACCTCTCGCGTCTCCGGCTGGGTAGAGGTTGCTTGGGGTTCTGCACCGCTATTGTTCTTTAGTTTCGATGACACATCCATCTCCTCTTGTTAGTGATTGGATAGCTGTTGCTCGTCGAAGCTATACGGGCATTCGCTCCGCCTGAGCCATTGCCGTCAAGGGCAAAACACGAATCCTGCCTGCAAATCTAGGTTGATGCACCTGGTTGGAATTCGCGAGGTCCGCTGGGACTTCTACCGCTCCGTATTTCCCTTTCATTTGTATGTACCTCTCGCTTGTATTTCGTTCGGGCTGACGACAAGTGCATCACACCCTCACTGCTTATCAGCTTGACGTATCGGTATAACCAAAAACCATTTATCGGCCTGATTGGGGAGGGGCAAATGAATGATGTAGGTGCCGTTCCACCCGCCGCGGGTGAAACCCTGGAGATCTTCCGGATGAGGAGTTACCACCATAATGTGGGGTCCCACGTGAAACTCCCCGCCGGACGCGCCCGGAACCCATTGACCCATATACATGTAGGCAATGCCAACCCTATCGATGTGCTGCGGCCGTGCGGCAAGGCCATCCGTCACCCACTGAAAGAAAACACTATCGAAACATCCCGGGTCGTCATGCTTGGAACCAGGTGGTGGACCCGGTAGGCAGGTCCATTCACTGGTACCCTTACGGAGAACTCGAAAGTCGCCGCCCTTGCTGGCCGGATAATCCACAATGGTCGCTTCGTCGGTTATGAAGTTTGGTGCGGCCCTCAGTGCGTCCGCAATTTTCTCAGCGTCCGTTACAGGCAGGTGTTCAGTCGTGCTCTGAGCGCCCGCTGTGAGCGCAGCGAAGAGACAAAGTACAGTTAGCCTCATTTCGCACCTCAGGAGGAATTCTTTTGCTATACAGCTTCCAGTCCAACGTTCCTAATCTTTGAAGCACCTTCGCCTGGCGTGGCTCCAGCCGTCGTGGTCTTCACCGTGAAAAGGCGCTTTACATTGGATCATGCGAGCGTCAACATCAGCAGCCTGACCGAAAAGAATCCGCAAGCGCCGCTTCGGGCGGTGTGGCTGATCTCCCACGTGTTTAAGCGCATCCGTGAGCTTAAGAAAGCTCTTAGCCACGAGCCATTGACCGATCTCATCGTGCAGTCCTATGCAGCGGCATCCTCGAAGAGCTCTATCAACTTCTCGTCGAGCAGAGCGGGCACAGACGACGGCCGTGTCTCCGGAAATTTGCCGAAGAAGGCAGACGGTAGGTCCATGTCGATCCGTGTCTCCTCGCCGTCCCGCTGGGACACGCAGATGCGTACGGGAGCGCCTAGGCCGGCGGCACCGGTGTACTCGAACAAACCACGCGCGATGACAGCGTTCCCGACAAGATAGAATTTCGACTCGATGGGAATCCCCGCGAGGCGCATTGTGGAGCCCTGCTCAAAGTCCCAGAAGATTGCCATTGGCTTCGAAGTGGAGTCGACGTAAGCTTCGACACCCGCGCGGTCGCCGTGCGTCACATATTCCATCAGCTTGGGGATGTGGAAGCGCTGCAAGTTGCTCTCGATCGCTTGAGTAACCTCGAAGAAGGACTTGCGCGAGCGTATGGTGAGGAGAACCCCATCGTATTTGGTCCTCATCGTCCGTGGGGATACTGCGACTGCTTTGTCTGTGCTTTTCATTTGTGCGTACTTCTCCTTTGACTTTCAATTTGCCTTACGTATTGCATTTCGGCATGCGACGACGAACCTCGCGTACTTCGGGCTCATCGCGACCGCAACGACACACTATTTACTGGCTGTCGACCCGCCATCGCTGAGAAGTAGATGAAGTGGGGTCAGCGGACCAAGTTCGATGAACTCGTGCCTCATAAGGCCCGCTTGGCCCAAGGGCAACTTTTCCATCAGGGCACGCGCCTCTTCGAGCGAGGTCACATTCAAGAGGAAAACAGGGCCTGTCTGCGTCTGGCGAATCCACCATTGGTCGATTTTGCCAGCCAGATACAATCGAAGCGTAGCCGGCACTTCCTTCGGAAAGATCTCCTTTATTTGCTCCGGTGTTGGGGACTTCGTGAATTGTCCGATAGCCAGAATCTTTGTTGTCGGGACTACTGGGAAATTGGGCTTAGGCATTTCCTTGGTCTTGGCCGAATTGTCTTGAACGTTATCCATATCCAGCTCCTATTTTCATTACGCGTCTGTGCCTTTCATTTGTATGTACCTCTCATTTGTTTCTTAGTCCGGCTCAACGACAAGCGCGTCGCTACCGCGTCGCAACCACTCAATCCTTTTCTCTTTCCATCCATTCGCGGATATATGGAGCGCAATTTTCAAGCTTCACGCCATCCACTTCACAACTCATAAAAAAGCGCATTACCTCGCGATCGACCACGCCGACGTCTTTCAGATCTAAAACGATGTCTCGGTAGTCCGTTTGGAGTTCGAAAAATCTCCTCAGCTCGGCTATCGCCGGACCTTCGATCCGGCCACTTAGGATAAATACCGTGCATTTCCCTCGCGCCGCAGTCTCAATCCTAAAAGTCATCGATCAGGCCATTTGACCGACATTGCAGTCGCGGCTGTGCCGCACTCTGTTCCTTCCATCCGAGCACCGATCACGAGTAGTGCAACCGAGTGCCCAATTGGATCTCCCTCAAAACAGGGCTTGCAAAAGAAATTGGAGTGACGGAATTACGGGAAGTCCCGGATTTCGGGGAGTTGAAAGGCAGGCGTACTAAGTTTCAGAAATGAATTTGTATTTCTTTATCTTGAGCTGCTTAATTTTCCCGTCGAGCGTCGAACGCGGAATTCCGAGCTTGACGGCCGCGCCATCTGGCCCCGCCACTTTCCCTCTGCTCTCGGCCAAAGCGGCTTCGATCATTTCCTTTTCCTGATCCCGGAGGGTCTCTGTCAATGGACCCGACAATTCCGGCTGAAGCTGCTCCTGACTTGAAAGCCACGCGGGATCGACCCAAAGAGTCTCGCCACTACAAAGGATCACGGATCTCTCGACGATATTTTGCAGCTCACGAATATTGCCTGGCCAAGGATAGGACTGGCATAGCTTGAGAGCATTTTTGTCGATCTTGCTGACTCGCTTTCGCGCCTTCTCCGCGTAGCGGTTCACGAAGTATTCGACTAGCATCGGAACGTCTTCTTTTCGTTGCCTGAGAGGCGGCACATGGATCGGGAAAACATTCAGGCGGTAAAAGAGGTCGGCGCGAAATGTTCCGGAAGCAATGGCCGCCGCCAAATCGCGGTTGCTAGCGGCGATGATTCGAACGTCAGTGGGAATGACGCGTGTACCCCCCACTCGTTCAAATTGGCGCTCCTGGAGCACTCGAAGCAATGCAATCTGAGTCTCCGACGGAAGCTCGCCGATTTCGTCGAGAAAAATCGTGCCGCAGTGCGCCAGTTCAAAGCGGCCTTGTCGGCGCTGCAAGGCACCGGTAAATGCCCCCTTCTCGTGGCCAAACAATTCTGAGGCGATGAGCGACGAAGGAATCGCGGCGCAATTCACACTAATAAAGGCCCGACCGGCACGTTGCGAACCTTTATGTATGGCGCGCGCAATCAGTTCCTTCCCGGTTCCTGTTTCGCCGGTAATCAGCACCGTAGAGTCGGTAGGCGCGACTTTCACGATGCTGGAGAGAACGGTTTTTAGCGCGGGTGAAGAGCCCACAATCTCATCAAACATTAAGACCTGATCGATCTGCTCTCGCAGCGCAACGTTCTCTTGCCGCGTTCTCTCCTCCGCCTGTCTGCGATCGTCTATGTCGGTACCGGTCGCATACCAGCGGATGACCTCTCCTCGTTCGTCCCGCAGCGGGTTGTAGTGGACCAAGAACCAGCGATCGTGACCATCCTTGCGGCGCACTCGTCGTTCGTACTGGAATGGAACCCCGCGCGAGATCGCGGCAGCACGTTCGTGGCGCAATCTCTCGGAATCCTCCGAATGAAATACTGCACGAAGTTTTTCAGATCCCAGTTCATCTCTTGTCAGGCCGGTGTATGCCAGTAGCGCCTGATTCGCGGACAGAAAGCTTCCATCGGCCCCAAGCGCGACGATGATTTGAGGTATTGCATCGATGATCGTTCGAAGTTCAGCTTCGGATTTGGCTATCTCTTCGAAAGCCTTTCCTAATTCATCCTCAGCACGTTTCCGATCTTCAAGATCCGTATTCGTTCCATACCATTTCACAACCTTTCCCGAATCGTTGCGCAAGGGACTGGCACGGAAGAGGAACCACCGAAATTCTCCGTCGAAACGGCGTAGGCGCGCTTCAATTTCACCGGTCTCCCCAGAAGCGAGTACGTAGCGCCAATAATCCATGAGCCTAGCCCGGTCTTCTGGGTGAAGCGCACCAGTCCAACCCCAATCCGCTGCCTCTTCCGCAGAAAGGCCGGCATAATCGAGCCAGCGCCGGTTGAAGAATTCGGCCGAGCCGTCGGGACGGGCAGACCAAGCCAGCGCCGGAATCGTGTCGATGATGGTTCGCAGTTTGTTTTCTGAGTTCTTAATCTCGACGAGAGCTTCTTCGAGGGCTCGGTGTGATCGTTGGCGTTCAATCGCGATCAGTGCGATGTGCCCTGCGCCCTCGATGAGTTCGATTTCGGCGTCCGTGGGTATCCGCGGCTCGGAGGAATATAGGGCAAAGGTACCAAGCACTTCGCCATCCTTGGTCAAGATCGGCTCGGACCACGCCGCGCGAATCCCGTTCTTGATGGCGAGGTCTCGATACTCATCAATCCAATTTATGTCGGTTGCAACGTCAGCGACGATGACTCGCTCTTTCAAAAGCGCGGCGGCGCCGCAGCAACCTGCGTGCGGAGAGATGGGCAGTGGGCTGATTACTGGGAGCCAATCGCGTGGGACAAGGGTGCCGGCGGTATGCCAAAGGCGTTCCCCGTCCGGATCCATCAACAAGACTGTTGACATCACCGACGAAGCCTCAGCGTCGATGGAACAGCACAGGTTGTTCAGTATGTCCTTTAGGCTCGCGCCATCGGCGATCATCTCCAGGGTTTGCTTCTCGGCAGCTAATAGGGATTCCGCCTGTGCTGCGGTTCTTGTATTCGGCCCTTGTTTGGATTCAGAGCCGGCCGGCTGCACCCCGCCCGTGGCGTGACTGAGTTGTATTTTGTGGTCCGGCTTGAGTCGCGATTCCGCGGAGCTCATGACGTTGTCCATCCTGGGTCCCGTCTTATAACTCTTCCATGATAAGGACACGCGTCAAGAACGGCGCATGCCATTGCTGCGCACAATCTTATTCGATGATCAACCTGGGATTCTAGATTCGCACTCGGGAGCAAGCGGGAAGCTGAAACGCCGGCACCTGCATCACTATTCTTCCTGAAGTGCCGCACTTAGAGCAGCAAGCGATCCCACGTGCCGCCATATCTAGTTGCACGAACCATCTCTTTCTCGTAAACACTCTGGGGGAATCCGAGTTCGATTCGGCTTGCTCCATCGAGGGATTTCAATTGTTCGGCGGAGAGTTCCAGATCCAAACTGGCGAGATTGTCCTGGAGTTGAGACACCTTCCGCGCTCCAATGATCGGGATTACTGGCACCGTTTGATGGCGCAACCACGCGAGGGCGACTTGCGCCATGCTTCGACCGCTCTGTTCGGCGACCGACTTCACGGCCGAGATGATCGGTGCCGCGCGTTGTTCCTCAGGAAGGAAGGCTTTCATTTCCTCATTGGTCATCCGCCCGCCGTCGGCCTTGCCCTCGCCGTGATACTTCCCTGTGAGCACGCCCCTCGCCAGCGGAGACCAAGCCAGAACCCCCAAGTTCAAAGCCTTCGCCACGGGAATCAGTTCGCGCTCGACCGTTCGCTCGATCAGGCTGTATTCGATCTGCAACCCGGTAAACTGTGTCCAGCCTCGAAGCTCGGCCAGAGTGTTTGCCTGGGCGATCCGCCATGCGGGAGCGTCCGAGATGCCGACGTAGAGAACCTTGCCCTGGCGAACGATATCGTCCAAGCCGCGCATGACTTCTTCCACCGGTGTGATTCCATCCCAGATGTGCACCCAGTACAGGTCGATGTAGTCGGTCTGCAAGCGTTTCAGACTGGCTTCCAGTGCCTGCATCATGCTCTTGCGGTGATTCCCCGCCGCATTGGGATCGTTGCCTGGCGCGACATTGGAGTATTTCGTCGCTAGAACGACACTCTCACGATGGCCCTTGATGAACTCACCCACGAATTTTTCGCTCGTGCCGCTGGTGTAGAAATTAGCCGTGTCAAGGAAGTTTCCGCCCGCCTCGCGGTAGGTCTCATAGACTTCCTGCGCTTCAGCCTTCGGTGATCCCCATCCCCACTCATCACCGAAGGTCATAGTGCCTAGCGAGGCTTCGGAGACCCGAAGACCGCTCTTGCCGAGTAATCTGTATTTCATAATCGCGCTTTTTTCGTGGAACTCAGGAATTGATTCCGCTGTTTGCCGTATACAATCGGCTGTCGAAGCGTCCATCTTCAAAAACTGTTGACACCGTGAGATGTCGCCATTTCTCCGCCTCGCTCGCGCGCGCAGCTTCTGCTTGCTGCACCCGCTTTTCCGCATCCACACCGAGGATCAGCCGCATCGGCACCTCGTCGCTATTCGCCAGTTGAAGAATTACATCCGCGATCTTTCGCGGATCGCCTTCCGCACGCCCTTCGAGTCCTCGCAACATCTTGTGTACCGAACCGACCGAGGCCTCATAGTCCGGCAGCAGATCCGGCATATTCTCACCCGCGCGCCGTGCCCAGTTGGTCCGAATGCCTCCCGGCTCTAGCGTGCAGACCCTGACCCCGAACGGCGCGACTTCCATTGCCAGCGAGTCACTGAAACCGCCGACAGCCCACTTGGCCGCGTGATACGGCGTGTTGCCCGGAACCCCGAGGCGACCGCCGACCGAAGACACCTGAAAGATGTGACCGCTCTTCTGCTTGCGCATCACCGGCACGGCGGCACGCGTGGTGTACACCACCCCGTAAAAGCAGGTGTCCACGACGGCCTGGAAATCCTCCGCACTTATTTGCTCGAACGGTGCAATCTGCCCGTAACCAGCATTGTTGACGAGCACGTCCAGACGCCCGAAGCTGTCCACCGCCAACTGCACGGCTGCC
>Ga0207116_10046_pt1 | contig 33141 bp, 31 predicted proteins | sample Alteio_BWMinHeat_44_FD_153550 | JGI IMG/M metagenome (GOLD analysis project Ga0207116, IMG submission 153550) | Enriched cells from forest soil in Barre Woods Harvard Forest LTER site, Petersham, Massachusetts, United States -... | ecosystem: Environmental > Terrestrial > Soil > Temperate forest >... | reverse complement strand
GACGGCCTATGCGGTTGACAATCCGGGTCGATATGGAACTGTCGACAATAAGATAACCATTGTCAATTCGGACTGCGTGACATGTCATTCAACCTCACGTCTATTTAAGCGGACCGGTGACTTTAGCCAATCCTTGGCGAACGGTGCTGTCCTCAATCCCCAATACCGTGCAGCTATGTATGTTCCAGCACCCGGAATAACCGGTTATCCGCGCAATGTTGATAATGTATCTCCAAATCAATTTTCATTTCGGCTCTTTGGCTATGAGAGCGACTTTTTCGTTCGTACGGCCAGTTGGGGAATCAGCACCAGGATGCTCAATGAGGCATCTGAAGCCGCCCGATTTTACAATGAAGATTTAATGCCAATTCTTTACGGAAAGACATTTAAGAATCCTGGGCTAACTTGCAGGAGTTCGTCCACTCAAGATGCAAGGGAATTGCATGCGAAGCTCTTCGACTGCTCTGTCATAAGCCTCGAGGCGACGGTGCAACTCGACTTTCCATCAAGCTACGAATATTGCAGAAAAAAATTATGTGACCAGGGTGTGTAGATGCATACTAACATTTTCCTGACGAACTTTTGAATACATAGACCTAAGGGTCCATCGTACACATCGGTCATTCTACAATGCACGAGCTCTCAACGAAGGAATGAGATTCATGGTGATAGGCAATGAAATAGCTGTCTTGGCAGTCCTGGGAATTATCTCTGCCTGCAGAACTGGCGATGCATCGGTCGTCAAAGACGATGTTTCGTCAGCGATCGATCAACCCAATGATCCGGCTTTGACCCTCGATGGGATCAAACATTGGCAAGCGACATATGATTCCTACATACCTCGCATCCAGATGGTGAAAGCCGATAATAAGCAAGAGACTTTAGATGATCTTGGCCTCATTCATCAGCGTCTTGGCGGTGCAATGGAAGACGACTCAAGTGACTGGACCGACTATTGGGTGGAACCGCTTCAAAAGTACCTCTTTAAACCAGTCGGCGCCAGCCTCGCGGCAATGCTGAATGAGTCTATCGGCGAGTGCCACTATTCTGCCTACTCAGGCGAACAGAGCGTAAACGTGTATGAATTCATAACGACGACGGCGACCGCTTGCATGGGTACTGGGCGATTTATTGCGACGCCCTAAGCCTAGTATTTCGTAACAAATGTCACCGTGAACTCTTGCTCTTGATTTCAATGCGGTGCCCACGGTCGCAGCCTCTTAAATTTTTTACCCGCGAGCATCTGGATCAGTGCCTCTCCCCGTTGTCTCAAATCGTCTTTGAGAAAACGGGAAACTCGTGGCGAGCCGAACGAGTCGCGGGTCGAAATATGCGTGAAAGTAGTATTGGTCTCGCCAGCGTGACAACCGCCGCACGACGCCATCGAGAGATTGACACGCGCCACTTCATTAAGACTGGATTGGGTTAACCACTTAAAGTTTTCTTGCGGAACTAAAGCCACTCCCCCCTCCAGGGACCAGCCTCGCTGGCGCGCTCGTCGTCGATCACAGACGCATCGACCACGAGCAGTTCTTTGGCTCCGTCAATCGAGATATTGGTTGCCCTGGCGCCAGGTGAAGCGGCGAGAAAGTAGCCAGACAAGATGCAAGTAAATAGACGCTTCATCTCGCGGTCGATCCTATTTTTGTCTCTGGTCAATGGGGTGCTTTAATCCGCCCGACCACTTGGATCTGAACGGAATCCTTGGCGCTGCTCGAGAAGAGATAAAAGGTATTTGCTACGGCGTCGTCGACTGCAACCGTCCTAAACTTGGGGATGATGATGGCCTGAGCTTCCTGCCCCGGCTGCAACGTCCCCGAGCACCGTTGACAATCGAAAGCATTGCCAAAGGCCAAAATACGTTCCTGAAGCACCCACTCAATTGGCTCCTTGGCAGTGACGGGTGCTGCAATCCTGATCGAATAGGGAGCCTCCATGTGCGTCGGATCGATATCGAATTGCGCCGTGTCGGGGATAGTGAGAGTTGCGAGAGCCGTTTTATGTACGGTGAAGACGACTGGAATTTCTACCTTCAGGTCTGGAAAGTTGTCTGGCACGAAGTTCATCACAGTCTGGTACTTGCCTGGTGCAAGGCCTGAGGGATCAAAAGTGGCTCTGACGAAGGCGCTTGGATTAGTCGCTGTCAGCTTGCCCACCATCGGCTCGACAGCGAGCCACGGTGCATCGTGAGTCTCGACATGCCAGGTTGTTCCCGCCGGGACTTCGTACCTTTGGCTAAAATTAAGGGAACGGATGACGACCTGATTCGTCCCTGTGACGGCATTGGCCCAAATGGCCCCTTGTGATGGATAAGCGGCTTCGAGATTGAGCGGAGATAGGTCCAAATCATTGGCAAAGTTTGTCTCGGGAACAAGGTCATAGAGGTTGCCACTTGCTGCGCTGCCTCGAGTTGCCCGAATATGAACGTGGGACTTCAAATGGGAATGCCTATATCCATAGGATGACCAAGCTTTCTCTCAGAAAAATTCGTGTTCTCATGGAGCAACTCGTGGCGCTCGACATGGTTCAGTCGACAGCAAACGGACGCTACAAAGTGACGGTCACCTCGAAGCGATTTGAAACACGCTCTCGTGGAAATGAATGGAATAGTTTGCCGATTTTCTGGATGAAGAGAGCGGCTGAGGTGCTAAAGCATGTCCCAGCCGATAAACGACGCAATGGATCCGTCTTTGGCTATCGAGTGATGTCTCTGAGCGACGAAGCGGCAAGCAATTTAGCAGAGCTTACGAGACAATATTATTCTAATGTGTCCATGGTCGTAGATCGCGATAAGGCACCGACAAACTCAATTTGGATCTTGAATCTACAGCAGTTTAACTCTGTTGATCTATAAGTGCGCTTCGTGACAAGGCGAATCCAAATGATTTGCTCGCAAGTTTTTTTGACGAAAATTGTCGAGGCTCAACAGCTATGCCCCACCAGCGATCCACTCTTGGTGTCGCAGATCATCGGCTCGCTGCCTCTCGTGGCCGTTACCGTGAGCGCGGCAGTACCTTCATCTACTACGATCGCTGACTATCGCCGCTGCAGCTGCCGCCATGGGCCGCTGAACGTCGCGCCTGATCGCGCGTTTAAGGGCAGCGGCCTCTGGCGAGATGGCGCGTTTTACTTGTCGATCAAAACCATCTATGATGACGCGATCGCTCCCTCAATACGTCGCTCGAGAGAATGACTTGATGCTTATCGGACGCTTTCTCCTTTCGCTCGCAGCCCTTGGCGGTGTTTCAGCGCAGGCGACGCCGGTGATGTACGGCGGCAACGCCGAGCGCACCTTCGCATATGCGTCATCGGCTCCCTCGCTCCCCGCGGCGGTCAAGTGGCGGAAGACCATACCGGGCATGTGTGTTGACTCGCCAATGGTGGCGGGTGACTTGGTTATCGCGGTTTGCTGGCAAGGGATCCATGTATTCGCTGCCGCCAACGGTGCGCCGCTATGGTCGACGCCTCCGGATGGCACAGAATATACTCCGGGTCCCGCAGTCGACGACCGTGCCATATACACCACCACCTACACCAGTCTCGAAAGTTCGAGTTTTTTCGCTGCATTCGATCGTGAAACCGGCGTGAAACTCTGGAGCACGCCGCTCGGATCCCATCGCACGGTTCCGTCGTTACTCGTCAACGAGACCGTATATGTCGGACTGGACAACGGTGAACTGCGAGCCTTCGACAAGACCGACGGTGCCGTCCAATGGAGCACCGCCCTCCCGGGCCTTGCCATCGCGGGACCGCCGGCCTATGCAAACGGCGTCCTTCTGGTTCCCGGCCGACGCTTCAACAGCATACAGCCGGATGAGGATGGCGATCTCTTCGCGGTGGATGCGTCGGATGGACACATCCTCTGGCGGACGAATCTGAACCAACGCATCAACGCTGCGCCGATAGTCGTCGGTGCCGTCGTTTACGTGGTCTCCGGAAATTACGTCAACACTAATCCGACTTTGAGCGCCATCGAGATCACTTCGGGCAACGCGATATGGCGCGTGATCCTACCTTTGGCGATTGACTCTGAGTGGGCAGGGAACCTCGCCGCCGACGACGGCAAATTAGTGATCACATCCAATCGGGAGTCGCTTACTCTGGGCATCGATGCCGCTACCGGCGCGATTGCCTGGCGGGCCAACGTCGGCGGGGAGGGTCTCGCGATCGCCTCTATGAGCCACCGCGTGCTCATCGAGGGGAACTTCGCGGCCCAAGGAGTCAGATTGGCAACCCTGGACTTAGGGAGCGGAGCGCTGCTCGGGAGCGCGCTCGATCCCGGTTTCAGTTACGCGATTCCAAGCTTGGCCAACGGCGTCGCCTACACTTACCTCCAAAGCTCGACTCCCCAGGCGAGTGACTTGGTGGCCTATCAGTAGTCGGCATTCGCTCGCGGCTGTCATCCTGGTCAGGAGGTCTGAAATATAGTTACCCGAATGGAAAACTATTTCCTTGACGCTCCTGCAGCCCATGGCATAGATAGTTTCCCGAAGGGGAAACTATGAGGCATGAGGAAGACCGACTAAGTCTAGTATTCAAAGCTCTCTCAGACCCCGGTCGACGCAAGATGTTGGAACTTCTTTCTCAGGGTGATCAAAGCATTAGCGAGCTCGCGCGCCCGCTCGGGATGCGTCTGCCGTCGGCTCTGAAACACCTGAAAGTGTTAGCAGATGCAGGGCTAGTGGATCAGCAAAAGTCGGGTCGAGTCCGCCACTGCCGACTCGAAGAAGGGCCTCTTGTCGAAGCGACGGTCTGGCTCAGTCGACACATTAAGTATTGGCAAAACCAATTTGAAACCCTTGCGGCATTCCTACTGCAGCCGCACCAAAGAGAGGCGAGAAATGAGCGAAGCGTTCAATCAACAGATGGAAGAGCTTACGAAGCAGGCGACGGCCATCCGCGAAAAGATGGCGGAGCTTCGCCGCAGCGTCCCACCTGAGAAGGTGAAGGACTATGAGTTGACCGCGTCCAATGGCGAAAAAATTAGGCTCTCGCAGCTCTTCGGCGACAAAAAAGAGTTATTCGTCATTCACAATATGGGACGCGCATGTCCCTATTGCACGCTCTGGGCCGATGGTTTTAACGGCGTAGTCAAGCATCTTGAGAACCGTGCTTCTTTTGTCTTGTCGTCGCCAGATTCGCCAGAAATTCAAACGGCGTTCGCCAAGAGCCGCAACTGGGAATTCAGGATGGTCTCGACGCAGGGCAGCACGTTCGCGCGAGATCTTGAGTATCAAGGGGACGATTGGCTGCGGCCTGGAACCTCGGTCTTCACGAAAAACGAGAAGGGCGAAATCTTTCGCGTCTCGAGCGCTGAATTCGGCCCGGGCGATGACTATTGTCAGGTTTGGCACCTGTTCGATTTGTTGCCGAAGGGCGCAGACGGCTGGCAACCTAGATTCGCTTACCGGAACTAAGCACCATGCGCCTCAGAATCATGCAGGGGTTTTCGAGCGCGAGCGCGGCGGGAACTGCTTTTGCGGTGCTCGCGCCGAAATGCCCCCTGTGTTTTGCGGCATATGCGACGCCCCTTGGGGCGGCAGTAGCCGCGGGAGTTTTCGGAGCCGCCGCCATTAGGATTGCGAAGCGGCGCTCGCGTAGGAGGGAAAGCCTCGCGCCGCGATCATCTGATGCCATAAAGCGGACAGCGTTTGACGGATAAGCTGCGGTAGGAGGAGCGAAAGTATCGTGGCACTTTACTTTTCGGCCAACTCGCGAGCGTGCTCCAATTCTGTCGCGACTTCCGCCAAGAGGACACCGACACCGAAAGCTCCGGATTCCGAGAGTAGCGCCTCTGGTCCTTGATTTTTGAAGAGTGCCGAGACCCGTGCTCCTATCCACCTCGAAGTCGCCAATAGGAAACGAGATTTCGGTCGGCCCGTAACGATCGTCGGTCCCTTGCCGATGCCTACCCAGCGCTTTCCCGGAGGGCTAACGGATGGGCATGACGTACGACCACCGAATCAAGATGATGATTGCGCAATCTGGTGATCCAAATCTGTTTCCGGATCTAGCGATCCCGCTAACGACGGCGAGGCATTGGATCCGCCATGGGATCAAGCCTGTCGTAACCTTGCTGGACGACGAGGATCAAGCAGATCGCATGTTGAAAATTGCGCAGCTTGAAAGACGCCTGGCTGAGGTCGAAGCGACCCACCGGCTGGTTGTCTTTACCTTGGGCTAGGCCTGCCCCGCGACCTGGCCGCGCGACTTAGTCGACCATTGCGCCGCGACGACAAATTCGTCGTCAGCGCCTTTCGGTCACTCTTCTCCAAGGACGAGGCGATTCAAGAAAGCCACGAAGCTCTTCTTCTCCTCCCGCGACAGCGCGCGATGAGGGGCAGGAGGCATGCGCAAGTCCGGAAGATCGGTTTGAACGCGCGCCGCCATCTTGGTCATAAGCGCACCGCCGTCCGCCAGGAGCATCGTTCTCAAGCTTTGCGGTTCCGCGAACGGATAGAAAGGTGTTCTGCCGTCGGCTGGGGACGCGTGGCAGGAGCTGCAGCGAAGCAAGACGGCTTGTTCGTCTAGCGCGCTGACCGGGCCGTCCGGGGTCGGCGTCGTCGGGATCTTCGTTCCGATGAGTGAGCGGCTCACCTCATGGCTTTTAGCTTTCAAAGCTGCGCAGTCGAGGGCTTCGCCGTCGAGGAGATAGGGCGCCAAATGGAAATAGCCGTATTGGCCGCCGACCGCGAACGCGTAAGACTGGGGTGCCATCGCCATCGACCAAGCGGCGATCGAGCCGCCGGCGAGCTGCACCAAAGCGCGGATGGTGGCGGTCCGCTTGACGTCAAAGGTGTCCTGATCAAGAAAGACGCCGGCATCTGTTCCTCCAGGCAAGGGTTCGCCGAGTGCCGCGAAGAGCCGCTGCACCCGTTCCGTGTGATTCCCTTGAGTCTGGTGGAGCGTCGTGAGCGTCGTCGTGCCGATTAGGTTCGTCACGTCCGCGGCGACTTCGTTAGGAAAATAACCGGTCAACTCGGGTGTATCCCCGGAAAGCGCGAAACATTGCTCCGTGCCGACGATCGCGTACTTAATGCCGTCGTATTGGGGCAGGCGTTTGAGCCGCTCGGCGTTCGCGCGCCAGTTGGCAGTGTTGAACCCGAAGGTCAAGTCGCGGTTCCGGCGCGCGCCTCGGGTTCCGGGATCATCGACCATGATGAGTGTCGGATCGACGGCGATCATCTCGTAGCGGCCGGATCTGGCGTTCTGCGCGAGAAACGCTTGATACCTGGTCTTTTCCGCAGTGTCCGCCAGGTAGTCATCGGCGCTGCCGTAGACTCCAGGCCAATCCCGGTAGGAATCCCAGATCGGGCGGCCGTCCGTCCCGTGGCATGTGGCGCAGCTTGGCGGCGCTTCGTCGAATCGCACACGCCCGTCGGCGAAGATGACCTCTTCAAACCGAAACGTCGCGGCGTCACCGTCGAAGCTGATGACTTCGAGACGGCCGGCGGCCGGGGCGCGCGCATCCCCGGCGAACGCCAGAAAAATGTGGCTCTCCTGACTACCTTCGAAGATGGGCGCGCCGTCGTGGCCAAGCAGGACGACCCTCGGGAACTCGGGGCTAGCGAATTGCAAGCTTCGGCTGCGGTAAACCAAAGCGTAGTTGTCGACGATGGGATAGCCGGCGCTCTTTAGGTAGGCCAGAAGGTCTTCGATGGAGAGGATCGCATGGTCTGCGATGATGGCCTTGAGTCCTGGGTAGTCCAGGATCGGGGCGCCGAACGCCATGCCGGGGCTGGGCGCGACGGAGAAACATGCGACAAGGAACAGGGAACGAGCGAAACGGCAAGCCATGGTACGCCTCCTAAAGCGTAAGACTAGCAAGTGGCTCGCCCGTCGGCCACCTTCCCGCAAAGATTTACCCGCCAGCAAATGGATTAATTCTTGCCGCGGGCTGCTTGCCTCCCGTGCTCTTGCCCAGGTCAAATCCAGCGCCTTCGTCAAATCCTTCGCCACCGCCGGGGCCACCACCGAATGCTCCGGTCAAGCCGGTTGGGGCTCCGGGCTCGCCTCTGTCAGGGAGTCCCTCCCCGCCGGTGCCTGTGGACCTAAGTCCGACATGGGCGAACTCGAGTGACCTTCGAAAATCCCAAGCGGTGTAGGCCCCGGAACAATTGTTGACCTTATGCGCTCACTTATAAAATGGCGCAGCGTCTGGCTTTGATTTGCAAGCTGCGGGTGCCCTGGCTTAAACCGACGTTTTTTTATCATTGGGCGAAAATAATTTTGCCAGTGAACTGAGCTTGAACGTTCCCGCCAGATTGAACAGCCGACGGCCCAAGGCAACTCACCAATACCGGCACTCCAGCTGAATTCGCCAGCGTATCCTTGGTCCACTTTTGGCAAGCCGCGTTTGCTAGATTCACGGCGTTCTGCCAGTAGGTCTGATGGAACAAGCTGAAGCCGGTGTCACCTAGAAAAGCATTGTCCAAAACGATGGGAGCGCCGTTGGTCGCGGCTTGCCACGTTACTGCAGCTTTGCCAGAGACGGAAACGGCAAAATTGCCAAGCGTCTGTTTAATCGCCAAGCCACCACATGCGGCATACACTATCGATCCCTTTGATTGCTTGACGAAATTGGCCTGCCATGCGGCGCAAGCGTCGATCGCAGATTTCGCCGCGGGCATCAAGTAATCGACATGCGGTAACGAGAAGTCGGTGACGAAATTGGCCTCACCACCCACCTGAGCTGGGGAAGGTGCGCCGCTGCCATTTTGAAAGGACAAAGTGATTGTCCCGACAACATTGGCGGCGACGTTCTGTCCTACGGTTGTTTGAGAAGCAGGGGCGCATGTCCCACTTATCAACTGGCCCGTGGTAGTTGCCTTGACCTGATTGATCCAAGTTTGGCAAGCAGTAGCCGCGTTCTGCGCTTGTGGGCCAAAATAATCCTGATGAAAAAGCGAATAGTCAGTGGCGTAGACAAAACTCTCGGTCAGGGTGAGCTGCTGCGCCACGCTGCTGCCACCTGTAGATGACCCTGCCCCCCCGGAGGCGGCTGACCACTGAGTGATTTCTTGCCTAATCTGGTCGATTTGGTTTTGAATCAACGGAAGTGCCGTGAGGAAGGCCACCAGAGCACTGTTGTGTGCTGCATCGACGTTTGACGACAGTTTACCGACTTGCCCGAGGAGGTTGGATTCAACAGCCGTCCGCAAGTCCGAAGTTTGAGTGATAACTTGATTTATGCCGACTAATCCATTGGCAGAGTCGATGGGCACATTGACGAATTGCCCTTGGATGACTTTACTGCCAGCCAAATACTCCTGCAGATCCTGAATCAGCGAATCAAGTGATTGAGTTTGGGTCAACAGTTGCTGGACGATGCCGGAGCCGAAATCTTGCTGCGCTGTAACGGCCATCGTTGTCATAGATTGCGACGCCGTTTTAATAGCATCGAGTTTGGTACTCGCGCTTCCTATCCAAGTGATTTCGACTTGCTCTGTGCCTGGGCTAGCAGCATCTTTTGTTGTCGAACCGACTAGTCCAGCGGTTTTACAGGAAAATAACCAAGGGGTGGTGGAGAGGAAAAGCAGGTACCCACAGCATGAAAAAAATGTTCTTGCCTGGAAGCCAACCATGCGGTCCTCATAAAAATAAGCTGGATTTGTCGCCGAATGGCGATCGTCTTACTGACACAAGGATCGCCAGGAATTTTAATACACATCGACGAGCGGCCAGCTGAACTTGAGGGGCGAGTAGCTCACCCCTGAGCAAAATCCACAAAGAAATGGATTTTTTATCTTTAGATAAGGCCCGTTGCTCTCGAGCGAAAGTGCGTGCTTTTTGGTGTCATCTCACGACTCCGGGAGTTTGGTAGCGATCGAAAGCATTGCGTGGCTTTGCCGGGCGAGGCGTTGGAGGCACCTCACGCTGCCGAAAGCTCGAGGAGATGCCTGCTACCCTGGCAGACGCTCAACCTTTGTACAGGCCCACGCAGGCCGGCGTATAATCATCTATCCTTTAACATGGAATTCCCTACAAAAGGATATCCATGCGCCCGGGTAATCGACAATTGCCGGCGATGAGGCGACTTATCAAGTTGGCGGCGACGAGGCCGTCGATGGTGGCATTGAGGTTTTCCGAACAGCTGGGTAGGCATCGGCAAAGGGACCGAGATCGTTACGGGCCGACCGAAATCTCGTTTCCTATTGGCGACTTCGAGGTGGATAGGAGCACGGCTAAAAAATATACGGCACTAACACTCCCACAGGTTCGTACGCCTGAGCGACTCGTCATGCACGATATGGGTGGCGACCTGCTTTCGAGCGATATCTTTCTATTCGTGTCGCGCGATCGCAAGACGGCAAAGGCACTTTCTTGGAACTGATCTAGGCTTGCAAAAAGCTAGCAGTTTCGCCGGGAAAAGCCGAGCTGCCGTCGGGGAAGAATCTTCCATCCTATCGCCGCAAACAACCTTCAGGGTCATTTTAAAATAACATGGGTGAAAAATAGCACACTGGGATAAGAGGAATCTTTTGGAATTCCAGTAATATTAATTTCTCCGTGCAAAATATTGAGATTAACGATCATCGGCATGGGGATGCTGTTGGCATCGCTTGGGGCAAACAGTCCCATTTCCATCTGTCCGCGCGTTCCTGACAGCGCAGCTATTTCACGATCCACGCCGCCAAAAACCTTCTGTTCCGGTGGCAGCCGAATTTGTGACGCAGTGAAGCCCTGAGAAAATCCCGTGCGCCATTCGATGTAACCCAACGTTTTTCGAGTCGAAGAATTTTGATCCCCTTCCTCCACCAAAATATGGACGGGGCCACTGTTGGTCGAATCTGCTGTGAGATATATGCAGGAGTATCTACCATGTGGCCCAAAAAAATAACCAGGATCAAAACCACAGTCGGACGCGAAATTACCGTTCATATTTAAGAGGACACCGGGTGTTTCGAACTTAAATTTTGGATCAAGAGTTCCAATCGTAGCTAACCACTCTAAGTGGGATTCTCCCATTAAATCGAATTTATCTCCGTAGTGCGGAACGCCGAACACATGACCCAACTCGTGCTTGATTGACTCCTCTAAAACGCATCCTTGGCAAAAGGTCCACTGGTTGGGGAGGATATAGTCGGCGTCCGGTCGATCTGGACCCGTTTCGGGGGCAACGTAAATGTAGCCTTTGCCGCGAAGGGTTACTTTGTCGTAAGCGGTCCGATTTGCAAAACTCAGAAAGTCTCGGTAGTCCGGAATGGCTTGCTTTTGCTCAGGAGTCAGAAATCCAAATTGAAACTGGATGTCAACATCGCCATCGCAACTTGCTACAAAAGTTTGGGCGCCAATGCGGGCTTGTGAGTCGCCTCCGGCTATTTGCGCTTGCCAAAATGCGAAGCCCTTTTGAACAAAATGATCTAATTCCGCATCGCTGTATGGAAAAATGTCAGACTTGATGCAATATTTGATCTTCGTCGTATTCGCATTCAAGAACCAAGGATTATTGGCATACTTGCTGATTACCCCGCCTCCAGCCGAACTATTTCCAGCATGCAAATTCCCGCCCAAGACTATTTGAGTGGTCATCAACGAGGCTAGGAACCCGAAACGTCGAAGTGTATTTGACATCCCATCTCCTTAATAAATCTCTTGTAACGATTCGTCTTTCAGCCGTCCAGTTTATCAATTGGGTGGGAAATTACCTTAAATTTGTTATAAAATACGCGACATATTTGTCGACTAGATATAAACAAACCTGGATGTCACAAATGACGTTGAGCATATTTGAGTTTGACGACTACAAGCTATACCTTTTGGCGGAAATTGATTGGAATGCGGTGTCTCGCGGTTATCAAACAAAACTTGCGAACGCCGCGAAATGTCACCGCTCGTATTTGTCCCAAGTGCTTAAGGGAAAGCAACATCTGAATCCAGAGCATGGCCTAAGGCTGACAGAGTTTTTTGGCATGCCGCCACTTCAGGCTCAATATTTTGTTGATTTGATATACCTCGCACGGGCAGGTGATCTAGCTCTGTGTGCCTTCATCAAAGAGCGTCTTGGGCGCCTCAAATTGGAAAGCGACAATCTAGAGCGTCGTTTTAAAAATACGAAGAAACTTGATTCGATGCAGATGGTGCAATACTACTCTTCATGGCACTACGGCGCGCTGCATATTTTGGCAGGTTTGGACGGAATAAATTCAACCGCGGCGTTTGCGTCGCATCTAAATCTTCCGAAATCTCAGGTTGAAGCAACCCTAGCGGTGCTTGCGGCGATGGGGCTGGTGATACGAAAAGAAAATGGCTGGCACTCCGTGCCGGGGCACACCTACATTTCTAACGACTCACCATTGTGTGCTATTCATCACGGAAATTGGCGCCAACGTGCGGTACTCGACAGCCAAATTCAGCCGTCACCAAGCATTCATTACACATCGATTCAATCGCATGGCTTGCCCGATAATGCGCGTATCAAGCAACTTCTCATCGAGGCGATAGATCAAATTCGAAAGATCGTGGAGCCGGCGCAAAATGAGGAAGTCTCGTGTCTTTGCCTAGATTTTTTTAAGGTTAGCCGGTAGCCATTAGGGCTATGCTCCCCCTTCTTGGGAAATAGCGAACGGCTACTTGTTGAACGAGCGGGCCGGCCGCCGAGGGCAATTCGCGAGCTACGAGTGCAGGTTTCGATCAGACTTCATCGCCGGCCACGTCCATCGAATTCGCTGCCGGGCCCGCGAAAATGGTCAAAGTAAGTGATTTTGCGTCTGGAGCCAGTGCAGCGGGGTCGTCCGAACGCTCCGACGACCTGAGTGCTTTCGTTTGTGAATCGAGGAATAAAATACAAGATTTTTGGCCTCAAGTGCCATGGAACTGATTGTGATGGGTTCGAACTCCTGAAAAGAGCCAGCCAGGTGAAGCCGGGCATCGCCGGAATTAGGGTTTATGCGAAGCCTAAGGTCGTTTCCATCGATTGTATTCAAGGGTTCACCTCTGATTTTGAATCGCTGGAAAAGAGAGGCATCCTGAAAGTGGATCCAGACGAAGCAGAACCTGCGGCTGAATACGATCTGAAGGTACCTGTTTCACTCATTAGTAGTCCCTAAAGTGGCAGACTAGCCAAACACCGAAAGATAAAGTAAAACCACCAAGTGAATTTTAATGGTGACTTGAGAATTGCAGTGAGTTCAGATCAAACGACATGTTGGACATTGGAGTGGAGAGCGTTACTCGTGAAGTGCGCGCCAGATTTCAATTCAATGCGTGACGATATCGCATTCGAGAACGATCTGCAGTTGATCGGCGGATGGTACCTGGGACCAAGAGCCGATGGTGAAATCATTGTAATGTTGGATACTGCGAACTTTGACTCTCGGAAAATCGAACTGACCGCAGCATTCAATCGGCAGGGGGTCGAGCCACAGTATCTACGCGAAGGAAACGCCTGGGCAAAGCGTATTGGATCCGCGCTGAGCGAATATAAGATCGAGATCGATGATTTCACAATTGCCGCTAAGGTGGGAGCAAGACATGAGCATTGATGCCTTAGCTTGCTTCAACGTGGAGCATCCGGTCGTTCAACCGCAGTTCGTTGAGCAATGGCCGGCCAGGCAGTTTCTGACACCTTTAGCCCTATGTTGCGCACCGGCCAGTCGGAGCGTCCTCAAACGAAAGCGTCGGGATTCCGGCGAAACTGACTGAATTTTTAAATTCGAACCTGTCGGCGGTCGCGTTCGGCATTGATCGGCGACACAGGTTGCCCTCGACGGTCAGTCCAGCCTACAAAAACTGGGCCGTCACTTAGTGATCTATCGGTTCGAAAAGTTCACCGTGTTGGCCGCACTGTACTATCCCGACGGATTTCGACAAGATCCTGGGCGTAACGAGTTCTCGTTGCCTGCGCTGAAAAATGTACTGACCCGAAGCACTGCTCTTCACCAAAAGAGGGCACTTGCCGGCGCTAGTTCCTATACCTTCCTTAGCACCCAAAGTCGCTTCAGGCATTTAGCCGCCAACCGCTAACGACGCCGTTACCGAGACCGAAAAGGGGCTGAAGGGCGAGGTTGCGATCGGATCCACGCGCTTCCACAGTGCTGAAGACGATCGTCGCCGTGAGCAGGTCGCCGTCTTTTGCAGGTACCGCCTGGAGCGTGATGCTTGCGACGGCGTAGGTTGATAGGTAACCAGTCGGGCCAAAGATATCGCCATCTACGGAAAAACCTGCGGCTGGCGAGCCTGGAGGCTGGTTGATCGGCGCGGCATAGGTCGTGCCGACGATTGGGCCTTTGCCGCTGATGCTAAGCAAAATCTGGTCCGCCGCTGCGATCCATGAATTTTCTGGTACTTGCCCCGTAGATTCGCCAAGAACGGGCGTTCAAAGTTTGAGCATGTCCAGACTCCCCACAGTCAAAGCGTCTGAGAACGCTTGAAAACCAACGCGCTCGAGGTCGATCGCGACGACGCGAAGCCGGACGTGCGGGGCAGACATGTGGTCGAAGTCAAAGAACTTCTAGGACATACCAAACTAGAGACGACCATGAAGTACATGCATCTGGCCGAGGACCGCAAAAAGGGCGTCACCGATTGCCTCACCGAGGGTATGGGATGGCTTGGGGTAACAACAGGCAATGTCGTGCCAATTCGCGGCAAAATCTGAAAGTTTGTGCCGCAGGTGTTCCGCAGGAATTAGGCCGCCAAAAAAAAAGATGAACCGAAACAATGGCTTTCGCCTCGTTTCGGCCCACTAAAGGAGGTAAGGAGCCCTCCAGACTTAAGGACTTTTGTTTAGTCATTCAAGATATTTATCAATTTTATTCTAAACTTAGCTTGCTCCGAAATGAAGCTCAACAAACCTCACTGAACGCCTATATTTCTACACGTTGTGCCTGTTTTGTGCCTGCCTGTCACTGGCCGATCTGAGTATCCTGCCGCGGCTATATTCCGCTTCAACAGGTGTTCACGGGAGACTGAGTGAGCCACTCTTCCGCAGGCATAAGCTGCCCCGCTCTTCTCGAGTAGCCCTTGATTCCATCTTCCACAATCGCCTGCTTGATGTCGTAGTAGTGCTGTCTACTGACCCCAAGCTTACGACATGCATCGCTGATATTGCCAAGTGTTGCTCCGGCTCAATAATATTTACTTTGCGCTGAAATGATATACTGATCACTGGTCATGGTTCCCTCTTCGGTTAAAGAATGTTTTGTGTGGAAACAACCATTCTACCGATAGGGAACCTGACTTTTCAGCTAGGCAGGCTTTGCCTCGTGTAAACGCAATTCGTGACTAGGCCAGCTGAGGCAGGATAATGCCTGGGGCCACTAGGCCCTTTTTTTCATCTTTTTGATTTCGTCCATCATTTTTGCCGATGTACTGTCGATTCTCCTCTGCATCGCATCCGTTTGCTTCTTCATTTGCTCTTTCATTTGCTCCTCCAACTCTTTGATCATTTCTGCAAGAGCTGACCGACCTTCCGCTTCAATTCCTGTAGGGTTCATCAAGACGTTGCGAAGAAGCTGGTTCAAATAGGTTTGGTACCGCCCATCACCTTTGGCGATAGCGGCCTTCTTCAAAGCATCGTAAACATCTTCATCGATCATCGTCGTGATGCGCATCTTCCCCGGCTTCTTTAGCTCCTCAAGCAACTCCGGGTCAGTCGGTCCATCCCAGTCGACCTTCGACGTATTCACGTCCTTGGCGAAGCGAATGCCATTAACAACTTTGTAGTCCTTAGCCATGAGAATTCTCCCAGGAGTCTAGAAATTGGGCTTGGCGAGATTTGATCGCCGCCATGATTGCACGCAAGTCGCCCCTACTGACCTTTTTGGTCATATGCATGATGGCGAGATTTCTTAGGTCCACGACAATCTCGATATCTTTGTAGTTCACATGCACGTGAGGTGGCGCGTGGTCATCGGCGTGGATGGAGACTTTGAAGCGATCGATTTTAAAAATGACAGGCATCCAACCCCCGAGCCATACATATAACATACATATCGGAACTTGGGTAGGAATCTTGAGTGTTTCATTTAACCAGCTTGAATCACATAACTTTTAAAGTGGTCGTCCAGCTCACTTCCCCACCTCGCGTCGCCCGTAACGATCTTCGGTCCCTTTGCCGCATGGGGCGCCATCCCCCAGAATCCCGTTACTGCGGAGGCTTCATCCGGGCTTTCCGAGCTTCGCTTCTTGTGGTGGCGGCACGCAAGACCTGCAAGACATACTTCGATTGTGACTAAGACGCTTTGCTTTCTGGCTGTCGGCATGCAAAGTCAGCGAAGCTCGTAGATTGCCGGCATTATATCCTCTATATGCCTCCATTGGCGTCAGATCCTGCTCCGCCTCAACTTGAGCTAGTTTCCCGAGGACGAAATTTCGCTGCAAGCCCACTTAATTCCCCAATGAGCGCGCGCCCTGAGCGGGACGTCTTGATTTTTGGCATGGCGACCTTCTGCACCCCCAGTCTTACTGCGGTGGCTGGGCTGCCGGGCACTTCAAGCAGGAGTGCAGCTTAGGCATGCTGATGCTCGGTTGGTCGCTATTCGCATAGCCGCTGCTACAAGTTGTCGCGCTCTCAGCTCACTACGTGAGGCGTCGGTCCACCCTGACTATTACCTACAAGTCGTGGGGCCCGCCCGGGACCGGCTATCCGGGCCGAGCGGCGCGGGCATAGAGGTGCGTCGCAACGGCGGCGTGTCTTGGGTCCTTGGGTGTGAGTTTTATGGTGTCTTGCTTATTGGTACTCAGCTTTGCCTGTTCATCAGCTCCCACGTTTCGCGGATATCAGTCATCCTATGCCAGCCCCGCCATAAGCTTTGAGGTCCCGGCTCACCATCATTTTTCGACCCAGGAAACCGCCAAGGCCGGCAACCATGCGCACTATGGTTTTTACTGACGGCCGCTGGTTGAGTAGCATTGTTTTTTTCGCGACGACGACGCATAGACTTTTCCACTCGCTATCGGCAAAGACGACCGTACAGGGTGTTTCTGGCGATTGCCGGCTCACCAGCGTCAGCCAATGAATGCGCCAAGCCACGACGCTCATCATGACTATATAACGAATCAATCGATCAGCCGTGCTGAGGCGGCATGCTTCGACAGTACATCCGGATTTCAAAATTTTGTGAAACACCTCGATTTGCCAGCGGTAGGAATACCAAGTGACGACCTGCACTATCTCGTCAAACGTTGAGATTTTGACGTTGGTTAGCAGCATCCAATCGACAGGTTCAACGCCGTCTGGAGGACTGACTTCACTAACATAAACAGCGCCGATCTGAATACTTTGCAGATAAGAATCTTTGGTTTTTGTCCGCCTCGGTGGCGGTGGGAGAGATACCGTGGCACTCCGCACTTCGGCGATCACATCACGCTCGTACGTCCTGCCCATCCGTAAGCCCTCCGGGAAAGCGCTGGGCAGGCATCGGCAAAGGGACCGACGATCGTTACGGGCCGACCAAAATCTCTTTTCCTATTGGCGACTTCGAGGTGGATAGGAGCAGCGCTAGGCAGCACACTCTCAATTTTTGATCGATTGACCCTCGGCCGCAGAGCTGTTTTCCAATCGATAGGCAAAGCCTTTAGCGGGAAATTGATTGAGGTCAAGGTTGGTATTTGTGTCGCCAAAATAGGAAACAGTGAATAAAATCTCATTGACGTTGCTCGCCGGCTCCAAATCAATGGTGACGGGATCACCGCCCTTGAACGCTTGCGGCTCGATAAGCGAGTTGCCAGTCGGGCTCCTTAGTACTGCGCCTATACTATAGTCACCAGTTGAAGCGCCCGCGAAGATAAAATGACTTCGAATCGGTTTCGCGGTGTTCCGAGCGATGCTAAAAATTGCTTGTCCATAGGCTTCGATTCCATTGGACTCTTGGCCGCTTGCCGTGGACAGGCCTGGCGAGGCTGTCAACTCGATTGAAGGATTGACGGTTAAGTTCCAGTCCGATCCTTTAGCGAAGTGCCGATGATCTTCCCTGCTGCCAAGTTCTACTCGCCAAAAACCGAACTCTGAATAAAGTTTCTGCATCGCGCCGTCGCCGCCAACCTGAGCCTTTAGCGTATCAAAATAATGGGACCGGTAGTCGACCGGCAGTTTGGCCAGAGATTCGAAGAGCTCCCTAACAAACCCACCGTCGCCTTGACCGACATGCTCATCAAGATAGGTGAACCACAAAGCGTTGCCATATTGATAGGCATCCGTTTGACTCGTGTAATTGAGAGAATGATAGGGCTTGCTATTGAAATATGGAAAGTAGTGCCAATAGTATTTTTCATCGGGAACAACATGATCCACGACCCATGTCGCGGTCCCTTCAAGAAGTGGCGGCTCCTCCCACCAGGTATAGGCCATCTGAATCGTGTGAAAGAGCTCATGCGCCACCACCCCTCGAATATAGGCTGGAAGCAGGACATCACTAATATTGATATAGCCGTATCCAGTCTTTAGCGAGGCATCGGCAAAATTAGAAAAGCCCGTATAGCCACCGACGCCATGGGGAAGTGTCGTCACCACGTATATATCAAGATTGTCACTACCGCCGATCCCGTGGTCTGGCAGTGGCGCTCTAAATTTCATCTGATTGATTTCGACGTTCCAGGCAAATTCGGCGTAGCTCAAGATCTGTTTAGCATATTCTAGACTCACTCCTTGTTGCCAATGCACAGTGATCGGAACTTTGGCGGAGTCGATGCTACCGATACTTGCCGGACGCCAATCGTTGAGCGGCTGCGGCCGGCTTCGGTGAGCCAGTGCCGGACCCAAATCGCAGCGAATCGGCTCGTCGGCATTTGCAATACTTGGACGGCAAATGCCAAGGGCAATCCACATGCTGAGAACTGAGGCTGATGCACGCATCCTCGTTGTACCCTCCGTAGGCAAAAAAATGCCGACTGTCGATTGCGAACGCGGATAATTCATTAATAGTAAAGTATATTCGTCGCCGGTGGAAACCAGATGCGTGGCAGCAACCGTGAGCTCAGCCGACCCGCACCCCACCGATTGTATAGTCGAGCGAATTTTAGCCTATCCTTCCAGGATGCTAGGTAGCAGTAGGCGTTGATCGACACTTCATTTGGCTCCACACGCACTGGCCGGAGAATTTGCCATTCGCTTCTCGTCTGGCCATCATCGTGTCAACGATGCCTCAAAAACCGTTCCAGATTTGAAATGAAGCGGTCAATTCACGACTGAGTCGCCACCGGTCGATCGACACTACCGCCGATGAACCCTGGGTTGAGCGTTGTCTGGCTACTGTCTCAGTCGGGCGAAGTCCGTTGGGTAACGTTCACAATAATTCGGGTTCCTACCAAAGGTTCCAGTCCCTTCAACGAGGGATTTGCCGCAAATTCTTGGCAATATTCTCCAAGGTGCTTATCGAGGGTCGGTATCTTGCCGAATCATATCTCAATCAAGATGACGTCATGATGAAAAGGTCGATGTGCTCTTACATCACCAGGCAGCCAATGGCACCGGAAAAACCGCTAGTTCACGTTTATTGCAGCCACCCAACCAGAAGGTTCGGTTTGCGAGCATGATCAGGATCATCGCCACAAGCGCACTTAACGCAGTGAGGAGTCCGGAGAATGAGATTTTTTATCACACTCGTAGCGGTTTCATTGAACATCGGTTGCGGGTCATTTAGACAGCATCGGCCGGAAATCTCTGTCACCTACCAGACAGGGCTGGCGAATGGTCAACCTATTTGGATCTCCTCGAATGAAGAGTTACCAGCCAAAGCCCTCGTCCATGCCACATTAATTAACCAACTAGATATTGCGCATGGATTTGAAGTTGCGGGCCTTCAAGGTCCGGTAGTTCTACAGCCCGGAGATACCCAGCTTGTGAATTTCAATACCAAGGGGCCAGGGACCCTTCATGCAACCTGTCCACTGCATAAGAATCACAAGCCCGCCATTTTGCATGTGAACTAGCTGATCACCCTTTGGGGTATCGCGGATAGGCCATACTGGGCATACAAAAAACAGTGAGAATTCTATGGGTAAAGTTTCAAAGAAAAAGTTGAAAGATATCTACGTCGATCATTGTGTCGAGACGCTAAAGCAGTCTGGCGGTAGGATCACCAAAGCCCGGCTCGCAATCCTTGAGTGCCTGGCCGACGCCAAACATCTTATGGCGCCCAAAGATTTACTCGAATTGGTTCACGGCCAACTGGGCATGGCCGACGTCGACCTGGCGACCATATATCGATGTTTAGAGGCGTTCCATGAATTGGGCCTAGTTCACCGCATCGGACCACAAGGATCATTTGTTGCATGTGCACACCTTGATTGCGATGTGGACATTCACTTTGTCGCCCACTGTAATTCTTGCGGGAAAACGGAAGAGGTCGATCTTTCGGCTGAACTTCTTACTCGGATGCGCAAGGAAATCCGCAGCTCGATCCGCTTCACGCCTCTCGATCATTTTTTCCAGATGAACGGGACTTGCTCCATCTGTTCTGATCGCCGAACCAGTCGGTCGAGATGACGCGGCCTCCATTCTTGATCATTACAAATCTTAATGCTTTGTGGAATGAATGGGCTTAGCCATTTGGTCCATTTTACTAGTGCAAAATTTTGGCGTTAATATTAGGATGCGATCTGCCCAGATGATTCTGGGCATAATATGCTGTAATAATGGGGTATTGTTGTGATTCAACGCAGTGTTATTGTAATCTTTCTGTTGGCTTTGGGCCTTCCGTTCCCAGTTTTCGCTGCAACCGATGGCTCCATATCTGGAACGGTTGCAACCGCCGGTGGCAAACCACTCAGTGATGCAGTCGTCGAGCTTTACGCGAGCAACGGGCAACTCCTCGCTACAACTAAAGCCAGCTCGACTGGTGACTATCAGTTTCCGACTGTGCCGTTTGGGGACTATGAAGTCAGATCAAAAAGCCCTGGAGATGGCGAGGTTCGCGCGCCCGTGCACGTCAACTCCGGGGCCAACACTCCGGTGAACATTACGTTTGAAAAGAAGGCGCCTGGGAAAAGTGGCGAGATCGTCGTCCTGGGTCAACGGCGCAGCAGTGTCGCTTCTAGCGTTAGAGAAGTGGGAAGCAAAGACATTGCGGTCATGCCGCAGGGCGAAGATATCAAACTACCTAAGTTAATTGCCACGATAACGCCTGGTGTTGTCCAGGGACCCTTCGGCCAAACATTTATTCGCGGCAACCATGCCAATATTCAATATCAGATTGATGGTGTGCAACTCCCCGATTCACCCTCCAACACATTTGGCGAAGCTTTTAGCCCGCGAAACATCGATCATATGGAGATCATCACGGGTGGCATTCCAGCGGAATACGGCGAACGCCTCGCGGCTGTTGTGAATATTATTACTAAGAGCGGCGAAGAAATGCCGGGTGCAACGGCCAGCATTTCCTACGGTTCCTATAACACCATGACTCCCAGCTTGGAAGTCAGTGGCTCCTCGGCATCCGGGTCCTTTAAGTACTATCTCTCTGGCAATTACTCCAAAACTGACCGGGGCCTCGACACGCCGCAACCGACCAGTGAAACGAGTCAGCAGCAGGGTGGCTCCGAGGCAGTTCACGACAAAGCCAATAATGACAACGAATTTTTCAAGCTGGATTGGGTAGGAACAAACGATAGGCTGTCACTTATTGGCTTTAATGAACGTGGCTATTTCCAGATTCCAACCTATCCGAAGGCGTTTTTGCCGACGGCACCATTTTTTCAACCAGGCTTCGTCGACAATTTCGGCAATACTGGCGGCTTTAACTATTTGCCGGCTGCAACCGACGATGATCAAACGGAGCGCAACCGCTATACTCAACTCGTCTATAAGCACCAGATTTCCGGCGATACGTTTTTCCAGCTCGCACCCTACTATAAGGGCTCGGAAATCAAAGTGCGAAACGATCCGGTCAACGACCTGGCAGCGAAGGATTTGATTCCAGGGAGTGCCCCATCGTCGTTTTCCGAGGATAAGAAAACGGATAATTACGGGTTGAAAGGCGATCTAACGACTCGCCTTGGTCCAGCAAATAAAGTGAAAACCGGGTTTCAATATCAAAGTTCCAAGACGAGTGGGCCGCTCGAAGTCATCTCGGGCCAAGGAGCCGTGGCCGCAAGCGACGGCCAACCGGCGACCGCGCCCATGACGACGACGAGCGACGACAATGGTGTCGACAAAGGTGTCTTTGAAGCGGTGTATCTCCAAGACGAGGTTACTGCTACTCAATGGCTCACGCTCAGTTTAGGACTGCGCTACGATGCGACTCAATTCATGTTTGCCGATCAAAAGCCGACCGACGCAATGCTGCAGCCTCGAGTTGGGATCAGCCTCTTACTAACTGATTCCACCCGCCTCCATCTTTTTTACGGTAAGCTCTTCCAGCCTGCTCCGGCTGAGAATCTCAGGGATACCTTTAATACACTCAGTGGTGGGGCTCAGGAGCTCACCCCATACGACATCAAAGCTGAGAAAGACGACTTTTATGAAATCGGCATCGACCAGGGACTCCCTGGACCACAAGTACTTTCACTCACCTACTGGTATAAACTCGCCGAGAACATGTTAGATGACGCGCAACTCCTCAATACCTCCATCGCCCAACCCTACAACTTCAAAAAGGGCTTCGCTTACGGGACAGAAGTCTCTCTGGCCGGTCAGTTCTCGGATCGCTGGGGTGATTTTATCAACTACTCTTACGAAATCGCCCGTGGCAAAGGCATCAGCGGCGGACTATTCGCGTTCCCCCAAGGTCAAGGTGCGCCAAGTGACGATTACGTGTATCTTGATCACTGCCAAATCAATACCGGGAACGCGGGAGTGAGGTATCGGGACGGCGGCCTCTGGTGGACACTGCAGTCAACATACGGTAGCGGTCTCAGAACCGGCCCTGACAACAGTAAGAGTTTGCCGACCCATGTCACGGAAGATACGACTTTGGGCTACGGATTTCTCAAGTCGCAGTCATGGCTCTCTGAGCTGAAGGTTTCAGGCGATGTCCTCAATATCACCGATAATCGTTACCCGATCAGTGTCGCCAACGGCTTTAACGGTTCTCACTACAGCGCAGGGAGAGAGTATTTTCTTCACTTGAGTAAAGAAATATAAAACCTGAGGGGTTAATTGATGAGCCAGCAACGAATCGGCAGGGTTGTCGCACTCGCTCTAGTCATGACAGTACCGTATGGAATCGCCTTGGGTAAAAAGGCGCAAAAGGCTCATGAACACGGTGCCGTTACCTTAGATATTGCCATCGATGGAACCACGGTCGCCATCACCGCCGAGATTCCGGGCGATGATGCATTCGGCTTTGAGCATCCGGCGAGCAACAACGCGGAGAAACAGGCGATCAAAGATGCTCTAGTTACGTTTCGAAATAAGGGGACCGACCTATTTCAATTCCCTGCCGAAGCCCAATGCACAGTCAAAGTCGCAAATATCAAAGCGGCGCAAGAGGCGAGCGCTATGAGTGAAAAGAAACCACAGGGCAAAGACAAGAAGTCCGAAGGCGAACATGCCGACGTCGATGCCAGCTATACTTTCACTTGCCAGAAGTCCCCAGCAGGCGGCGCCTTGAAGCTTGGGCTGCTTAAGGCATTTCCGCGAATAAAAGTCGTGCGCGTTCAGCTCATAAGCGGCGCCAATCAAACAGGTATGACCGTGCACGGTGCTAGCGAAGAGATTAAGCTATAACCCTTGGCCGGGCAGTTGGTGAGTTGAAATAATCAATGAACAAGGAGCGCTCCAGGGAGTTGCTAACCTCCCTCCATCGTATGGGTCTATCGATCATAAGCATGCTCATGCTGGTCGGATTTTCCACTGAGACGTTAGCCCAGAGTCATCACTTTATTCAGCACGAATCGGCGAGTTCGCTGGCTCCCTGGAGTTTCACCGGTGGCTATTCCTTGGCCAAGGCAATCATCCCGGCTCGCCCGATCGTCGCCCTACCAGACTCTGCCATTGCGCCTTTGCACATCGAGGGGCCGTTGCCGTCCACTAAGAGCGTCGGCATCTCGCGGACTCTATCACTCTTGGCCGAATACGAGGTCTCCTCGACGTTGGTCATTCGAGCATCTGGCTTTTATACTTTGGGTCAAAGTTTTGGTGATCCATCGTTCGGTCTTGAATACGACTTTCCCGTCGACCCCGCCCTTGATCTCGTCAGCACGGTTTCAGCATCCATTCCCGTCGCGAAAGCCAGTCCTACCGGCCGCCGCCGCAAACTCACTGAAATCACCGTTCTGGTCGGACCGGAACGAGATTGGTCAAGCTTCAGCATATCGGCGTCGATATTAGCAACGCGAACATTGATGGCGAGCCCGGCAGCGACTCATGCTGAGTCCGGACAAGGCCAGGAGAGGTTGTCGCTAGCAGGCAACGACGACCGGATCGACCACTTCGCCAAAGGTGCGTGCTTAACAGAAAATACAGTACTAACCCCTGGCATGATCACTTTTCCATGGAATGCAACCGGCTTTATCTTTGAAGGGGACTATTCAATTTCCCCCTGGAAGGTTTTTGTGACGCTCGCTTATCTCTATCCAAGACTCATTATGCCGGCAGCAGTGTACCCATCGGGAAGTTTGGGATTCTCGTTCACTTTAGAGTGAAATTTGATACATGCGTGTCCTTTCCGCACATTGATGATTGGCTTGCCGGTACAAAGGGGGCGGATCCGACATCATCAAGGTGCACGCGACGCTTTCGCCACAGTAGACGCCGCAAGAGTAGTCGAAGATAGGCATCAAGGAATCATCCTATTGCATTGGATAGCAACGACTATCGTTGAGTCGATGCCGTCCATGCAGGAAACGGGTCCTTGAGTCGCTGCCAGTTCCCGCCGTCGGCAGTCATCTCTGCATCGCTTAGAAGACAACGCTCCAAGGCACTCTGGGTCGCCGTCTGGTCCATATTGGCGCCAATCAAGACGAGCTCCTGACCCCGATCACCCACGCGAGCGTCCCACCGACCCATCGTTTCGGTCACCTCTTCGTCTGAGAGACCCCAGTCCTCCCGGGGGAGGTCCGCAAGCCAGTGGCCACCACCATTCACGACGCAGGACTTGCCGGCGAGCGACAAAACACCCATCTCGGTTGGACGCGTTGCCAGCCAAATGAAACCTTTGGCTCGGACCAGGCCAGCCTCCGACGCGTATTCAAGAAAATGGGCGAAGCGCTCGGGATGAAGTGGACGACGGGCACGAAACGGAAAGCTGGCAAATCCATAGGTGTCCGCCTCAGACGGCTCTTCGCCACGAAGGACCTTGAGCCAACCGGGCGCATTGGCAGCACGGTCGAAGTTGAAGGACCGTGTATTCAAAATCTTATCCAGACTAACGCGACCGTGTCGAGCCTCGACGATTGCGGCTTCCGGATTGAGCTTGCGAAGGAGCGAAATCAGGCGAAAACGTTCGTCCTCGTTGACGAGGTCAATCTTATTCACGACCAGGACGTTCGCAAATTCTACCTGATCCACCAGGAGGTCTGAGATGGTCCGCTCATCTCCGTCGCCGGCCGCTAGGTCCAGATCCTGCAAGCTCTCCCCCTCGTCGTACTCACGGAGAAAACTCGCGGCATCGACAACGGTGACCATCGTATCCAGCTCAGCAACGTCGCTGAGGCTTACATCGGCTTCGTCCTTAAAAGTAAACGTCTCAGCCACGGGAAGAGGCTCGGAAATCCCGGTCGATTCGATGACCAGGTAGTCGAACCGACCCTCCTTTGCCAACCGCGTCACCTCGACTAGCAGGTCCTCGCGGAGGGTGCAGCAGATGCAGCCGTTGGTCATTTCTACCACTTTTTCGTCCGTACGGCTGAGCGTCGCGCCACCTCGTCGCACCAGCTCCGCGTCGATATTGATGTCGCTCATGTCATTGACGATCACGGCGATGCGGCGATTTTCGCGATTCATCAGGATATGATTCAGCAAAGTGGTTTTTCCGGCACCCAGAAATCCGGAGAGAACAGTAACAGGCAAACGGTTCATCGAGTCTTCTCCCGTCAGAAAACGCAGATCGCAACGGCACCGGATCCTAGCGGAAGTGCGTCGCGGGTTGCAAGGTTAATGCGATATTTTCGCATTACCTCTTGATTGAGCCCAGGCTGTGACATCTAATGCAATTAATTCGCATTAGTTGGGGAAGCTTTGCGGATTGCCCCGATCCCATGGCGGATCCAATGCCTAGCCGTCGCCAGCGGGATTGCTAGATCTGAAAACAGATTGGATCACCAGATTGCGCAAGCAAAATCCGTAAAAGGACCGTCGACCGTTACGGATCGACTGAAAATTCGTTTACTATTGGCGACTTCGGGGTGGCGAGGAGCAGCGTTTAACAGCAGCGAAAGCGCCACTGAAGCTCTCGCCGTCACAATGAAAGCAAGAATGCCTCGAGATCTTGTTGCTCATGGTCGCTCAATCCGATATTAAAGCGACTGTCATAAAAGCTGATCACGGCATCGATATCCGAGGCTTGACCGTTGTGGAAATAAGGCGGGTGCGTCGCTAAATTTCTGAGTCCGGGAACCTTGAACTTACCAATGTCGGCCCAGAGCCCAGTGATGAGCGCGCGGCCAGGATCGGTGGTTTTTTGAGTCTGGCCGGTGGCTGAATCCCGAAAAGTATAGGCAGGAAAGTCTTGGTTTTGGAGAGCCAGCTCAGCCGTACCAATGTTGAAGAATGATGCTGTCGAGTGGTTGCCAACATTGGGAGTGTTGTGGCAGCCGGAGCAGGTGCCTTGGACCTGTGGTTGACCGATGACATCATTTAATCCGGCTACTCCCTGAATTGTAAACGTCCTGGCGTTGAATATCTGTTCGCCTCGAGCAATAGAAGCGCGAAGGCCACCTTGGCTTAGCCAAGCGCCAAAGAGCTGGAACACCTGAGGATTGAAACCTGCATTAGCAGGGTCGTTGATTCCAGTGCTGAATTGTTGAAGACTGAGGTTATCGGGACCTCCGAGCGCACCGTCTGCGTCTAGTTCGACGACATCCTGGGCGCAAAGTTGGGCCGAGTAGATAGACGTTTCAAACGCAACAATTTGCGCTTGCTGAGCCGTGGTGAGACCTACTCCTTGTGCGTGCCCAGTTGTCGCGTCGTTGGCTTGACTGAATAGAGCCAATTGGATAGTGCGGCCTGCTGGGGACTCCCGCCCATCCACCATCACGGTCGACAGATAGCGCAGATTTGTCGAGGGCAAAGGGCGGCGGAATAGAGAGAGTTCGGCTTGGCTCGCAAATTGGTAAGGGTCATTGACGGCCGCGAGCGCAAAGTCTGCGGTTGCAGGAACCGGCAGTCCCACGCGGATGAGTCCGTAGCGAAGTAGCATCCTATACGCTTCGTGACGATCGGCGGCCGTCGAGACGTCAGCATCAGGTGAAACCGCGCCATCATTTGTTCTAAAGATTGGGTCAGTGCCATTGGTGGCACTAAATCTCTGGCGGATGAGATCTGGTGTAATGGACCAGCCGGTCCTGGAATCGTGACAGGTGGCACACGCGCGACCATTTGTGCCGAGCGATTGGAAGAATGCATTGTCCATATCAATGCCGACCGTAGGTGAAGTCGTGAGCGTGGACGTATCTGTCGCAGATTTCGCCACGGGGTCAGCTGCTGCGCCATCTTGCGGAGCTGCGGTCTTTCGTCCACCGCAGCCGAGTAACAAGACCAAAATAGTCGTTAAACAACCGAACAGTATCGAGGCATTCCTTCGCACAGACAACTCCACCAGTAAAATCAGCAACAGCCGCAACGACAGCTAGACCGCCGGGGGGCGGCACTGCGGCCTGTGCAAAGGATGCACCAACTTTAAATTTGCTCGATTCAGCGGACCTTTCTGACTGTATGACGCAGGTGAGATTGTCTAGGGATTGGACGCATGCTCTGGCCTCTCGCGAATGAGGCTTCGTTGGGCACGGATCATACAGTTCGGGGGAGTCGAGATACACCCTGAACAGCTCCAATCCACGAGACTCAATACGATGTTAGGAAGGCGCCAAGCTGACCAGGTGTTGCCGGCCCAGGTGGTAACTCCCGCATTGGCGACTTTTGCACAAACGGCCCTCAATCACTTTTAGCGTAATGGGGGCGCAGGCCTCATTCCAAATGCCTAGCCATGAATACCTTGACCGAGCCCATCCATTCAGCAAATATGGATAAGTTTTATCAAATGAACTCAATACGTCACTAGCGCGCGCCTTGGCACTTCGGTTGAGACATAAGGAACCAAAATGCGCGAACCGTTCCTTTATATTATCGCCCTCTTCACTCTCACCAGCGCCTGCAAGCCAAGAGATGAGGCCGACCTTCGCTCGCAAGGGTCCTTGTCGCGCGGTGCTGACCTCACCGGCCCTCTAGGGGACAGCAGCAACGTCTTAACGTATCACAACGATAATGCTAGCACCGGTGTCAATACCAACGAAACTTCTCTGACACCGGCGACGGTTAACGACCAGGCCTTTGGCAAACTCCGCTCAATTGGTGTGGACGGCCAAATCTACGCCCAGCCGCTTTTTGTCGCCGGAGTCAATACCAGTAGGGGGACCAAAGATTTGGTCATCGTCGCCACTGAGCACGATTCAATATACGCCCTCGATGCCAGTTCCAGCATGACCGTGTGGACTAGAAGTTTACTCGTTGGTCGACCGGGTGCCCTCGTTACTACTGTACCCGCCGCTGATACGGTATCCATGGATATAAGCCCCGAAATAGGCATAACCGGCACCCCCGTTATCGACCAGTCCACCGGTACGCTCTATGTTGTGGCCAAAACGAAAGACGTTATTGGCATCGATGTCCGCTATGTGCAGCGGTTGCATGCTCTAGACCTGGGTAACGGCCAAGAAAAATTTGGCGCACCTTTGGTCATTGCTGACACTTCTTACGACAGTGCCTCTAATTCATTTACCTACAATGTCAGCCCAACTATTTATGGCGTTGGCGACGGCGCCGTAGGCGGCAAAATTTCCTTCAATGCCCTCCGCCAAAATCAACGAGCCGCCTTGACCTTAGCAAATGGCCATATTTTTATCGCCTGGGCCTCCCATGGCGACTACCCACCGTACCACGGTTGGCTGATGGGCTTTGATCCAACCACCTTGGCTTTGACGGCCGTTTTCAATACGACGCCCAATGGCGCCGACGGCGGCATTTGGCAAGCCGGCGGCAAAATCGCTGTCGATGCACAGGGCTTCCTCTATGTAGCCACCGGCAATGGTACTTTTGAGCCGACGCTCAACCTCAATGGCTTTCCGATCAGCTCCGACTATGGCGACTCGGTCTTAAAGCTAGCTGTTGACAGCAGCACACCTGCCGCACCCAATGCCAACGGCTGGGGACTCCATGTCGTTGACTATTTTACTCCCTTCAATCAAGCGTACTTATCGGCCAATGATGCTGATCTTGGGTCGAGCGGCCCGGTGTTGCTGCCGGACTCTATGGGCAGCCCGCAACACCCCCACCTGCTCGCCACCTTGGGTAAATTTTATACTCTCTATCTCATCGACCGGGACAACATGAGCCACTTTAGCGGCAACGGGGTGTCCGATCACGTTATTCAAGAGCTATCAAATCCGATCGGCGCCATGTTTTGCACGCCTTCCGTCTATGGTCAAAGCTTGTTCATTGCGTCTGGTACTCCGGCCAGCCGCGCCAATGCACTAGCGTTTAGCTTGGTAAGCGGTACGCTCAGCCCTAACCCGATGTCGCAATCAACAGATACCTTTACTTGGCCCGGAGCGACGCTAAGCATTTCGTCCAATGGCAAAACCGGCGGCATAGTTTGGGCACTCGACCAAAAAGAGCCCGAACTGCGAGCCTATGACGCGTCCAATCTCGCTCAAGAACTCTATGCGAGCCATAGTGCTCCTAACAGCCGCGACATCTTGCCCGAATATACCAAGTTCTCAGTGCCAACCATTGCCAAGGGATCAGTCTTTATTGGGGCGGGGACAAACCTGGTTACCTATGGCCTCCTAGCCGCGAATTCGACGCCACCGGCACCGTGGACTTTGACCCTGAATGGTCAGGTGACTAGGTCGGATGTGGCCGTACCGATTGATGGTGTCACCATCGGCCTGATGGGAGCCTTCACCAGCGTCACATCCAACTTTGGCGACTATAGCTTGGGCCAGATCACCGAGTATTCTGAAGGTGAAGCCACGTTCACTGTCTGCGCCAGTAAGCTCGGCTATGCGCAGCAATGTAAACCAACTTCAATTCACTATCCAGATAGCGGCAGAGCCACAGCCACAGTGAATTTCGCCATGAGCCCCTGGCGCGTGCCGACCGTCGCGGGCACCCCTGGGGGGCGGAGTTGGCTGCAGGCGCTCTATACCGATGTCCTAGGACGCGCCGCTCCCGACAGCGATATGAACTGGTATTTAAAGTACTCACCGCGCAGCGCCATCGCCCTGGCAATTGGCCACACGCGCGAATTTCGCCGCATTCAAGTCCACGAGTATTATCGGCAGGTACTCAGCCGCCAAGTTTCGGAGTCCGAAGGCCAGGGTTACATCACTAGCTTTCGCAGTGGTCAGAACGAAGAAGATGTCTTGTCGCAGATGTATGGCTCCTCAGAATTCTACACCAGCCACGGCTCCACTCCGGGCAGCTTTATCGATGCGCTCTTCCTGGCGATATTGCAGAGACCGGCGGACAACGCCAATAAGCAGGCATGGCTCTACCAGCTCCCAAAGTTGGGCCGAACGGGAGTGGCACTCAGCTTTCTTCACACTGATGAATACCGTCGATTGGTGCTGATTCCGGCTATTTTTCAACGCTGGCTCAAACGTCGACCGACAACCGTCGAGACGAGCTACTGGGCCTCTCAACTTGCCCATGGCATCACTCAGTCGCAGTTTCAAGCGGTCCTATTGGGTAGTCAGGAATATTATTTGGCAGCGCTGCAACCCGACAGCTGCCAGGCGTTCGGTGCCGCCTTTGGCAAAGTGCCGGCCACGATCGCCGAGCTGGTTGCCTTCGCCAATACCTTGCCACAGCCGCTGACCTTGGCCTGTCTGCTGCGTGCCCTTCCCCGTCCCCTGCAAGTGAATATGACGACCAGTGAAGCGAGTTTACAACCTGCCTCCGCTGGCAATCCCCGCATCTTTGTCGTCACCGGCGGCGTGACCATGTCTTTTGTACCGAATGATCCGACCGGACTTTTGGAACTCGGTGAAGCAAAGGCGGACAACGCCACCCAAGTCGCCGCGATGATATTGCCACATTTTGGCCAATTTTCTCTCGAAGAAGTCTATCGCAATGTGCTAACCGCCGATAGCAGTGGCACGCAATGTAGTCGCTGTCACGGCGGCGAAGCGGCAGTTGCCTCCATCGGGAACACGGCCGTTTATCAAGTAGGTACCTTGCGTCCAGATCCAAGCAACGACCTACCCGCGCGCGATATCGTGGCACTAGCCATGTGTTCTGACAACTCGACGCGTTGCTTGACCTTGAGTGCACTGTTACATGTGGGCGTCGAGCAATATCAATTTCCAGAGACAATGCCGACATTTTTCTAACTGTGAAAAGACTGAATTCTAGCGCCCTACCGTACGTTGCGGCGACTTTTGTAGCGAAAGACCGCATGGAACAAGAGAAATATGGGGCACATGAGGCCGACGATGGCGTGGACCTGTGTCGCATAGCTATTCCAGTCGGATTCTCCCGCATAGAAGATCATGAGAGCGGACACCGTGAGTGTCACGACGACTCCTAAGTTAACGCCACCAGACCAGATGCGCCGCCGTATCCTAAGTCCAGGAAGCACATGGCCCTTGATCAGGTATCCCACTGCCAGAGTTGCGCTGTAGGTTATGGTGGTATGAAATGCCCGCACCCAATGCTCGGCAGGAGAGTGCTGCTCCCCAATTGGCGTGGCGACGCGCAGCCAATTGCTCAGGAGGAAGAGCACAGCTCCAGTAAAGTATGAAACAGTGGCGATTGTGCCAAGCACTCGCATTTCGTTGCGTCCGAGCTTCATAGTAAAATCATCTCGGATTGGTAAGCTCGAGCAACACGTTGCGCATGATGGCAAGGCAGCAAAAGTGCGATCTTTGTCAGAGCATCGGCGACGACGCAGTCCCGAGCGCTCACGGTCACTGTTCTCTTTGCAAGCAAAGGGCCGCGATTTTTAGCATCAACGTAGGGCGATACTTCCGCCTTTGGCCAAGACGTCGAGGTTGCAACAGCACAATTTTGTTTATGCATCCAGTGAAAACACGGCCGCTCGGGATCGCCCGAGCGGATCAAGACGGGCTGCTCTCGGCCAAAGACTCGAAGGTCACCCCCAGCGTTGACGCAGCCTGAAGGCCGCTCGTGAAGGGCCCGGATGGCGGCAACTGCACGGTCGACGGCGTAGCCTTTCGCGATCCCGCCAAGATCGATTTGGATGGGCGAGAGTCGACGTGCCCGTCGACCGCTGACCTCAAAGCCAGTCCCTGCGAGATGACGCCATCCCGGATCCGAAGTCACGCCGGGCAAAAGCCCCCAAACGATGAGTGGCCGAGCGACGGCCACATTGAACATCCCATCACTTTGATGATGGAGGTCAATGGCAAGAGTCAATACCTCCGCTAGATGAGCACTAACGGATATCCACCGCCCAACCGGAGTGCGGTTTAGTCGAGAAAGATCGCTCTCGGGGAGGTGGAAACTCATCACTTCACCGACTTGTTCAATGGCGCGATAGGCAGCCTCTATGCACGCCTCTGCCTGTGACGACAGCACGTCAAAAAGCGACACCTCAACGAAGGTCCCAAGAAGGGGGCGACATCTCTTATAGACGGTCGTGAATGTTGGCATAGGTTTGAAGTACCCTTCGCACGCCGGCTGTGACATGGGTGGAGGACAAAGTCGCCCCGCTGATATTGACGATATCTTTGCTCACGCGCAGTGGGGCCGAACTGTCCTTGCCAACAAACTGCTTTCGCCACTCGACATTTCGCACCTGGAAGCCGTAGGTTTCGCGGTAATCCATTATTTCGATCGACTGCACCGTTCGCTTCGCTGTGATGCCAACGGCGTAGGTAATAAACTCATGTTTTCCGAGTACCTCGTCAACGATGATGACATTCTTTGCTTCGCTGACCCACGCATTCACAACCGGCACCCGCACGCGCTCGTCGGCCTTCTCTTCAATTTTGCGGATGTCGTCGGGAGTGAGGGCAATGACTTTCTTGATGAACTTTTCCGTGGGGAAGATCGCCTTGAGAGCTTGATCCTCAGTTAAA
>Ga0207116_10038_pt1 | contig 33214 bp, 32 predicted proteins | sample Alteio_BWMinHeat_44_FD_153550 | JGI IMG/M metagenome (GOLD analysis project Ga0207116, IMG submission 153550) | Enriched cells from forest soil in Barre Woods Harvard Forest LTER site, Petersham, Massachusetts, United States -... | ecosystem: Environmental > Terrestrial > Soil > Temperate forest >... | reverse complement strand
ATCGCGGCTAGATCGAGCACTGCGCTCTTCTCAGCCGTGACAACTCTTTCTGCCGTCGGTACAGTCCATCAGTATTGGCCTCCACCCTTTCGCTTTGTCTGACACGGTACCAACCGACAGAGACTCGTGGTCTATAATCCTTGGCGGTCGTGGTAAACCCGGACGTCGTGAGAACGAACTGCCCATTGCATGAAGGTATGAATAAGGAGCCAATGAAGCTGACCGAGAGAGACAAAGAGTTGGTAGGTCTCGTCGCCGTCGGCCTAACGGACGATGAGATTGCCACGCAACTCCCAATTCCTAAGCACAAGGTCTTGAAGCAAATTGCACGCCTCCTCGCAAAGCTTGGCATGCGGGACAGGGTGGAAATTATTCTGTACGCGTATAGTGACCCTGCGATGTACCAACGGATTAGCACTGCGGTTCTCAATCGAACAACGAAGAACCCGCAAGCAAAGACCCCGCAAGTGAAGCAGAAAGCCAGTTAAAGCTCACAGTCCGCAGTGTATGTAGCGCTGTTGCCGGAGAACGACCCATGTTCCGAGAGGAGCGCCGGAGTGAGCGCAGATACCCGATTCGGCAACCAGCCTTCGTGAGATTCCAGGGGGGAAAAACGGGTGAAGTCGAGACGGTCGCACAGAACGTGAGCGCCCATGGGGTCCTGCTGCGGTGCGAAACGCTGATTCCTCTTCGTTCGAAAATAGCAGTGACACTGCACTTTCCCAATGCCCTGCCGCTAGAAGCTGCAGGCGAGGTTTTGCGCGTGGAGCAGCCTTCCGAAGGCGGGCCTTTCCTAATCGGCGTCGCGTGTAAGGCACCATGGGAGTTTTCGCGGTAAGTTGTATGTCCAAGTCGACAATCAGGGAGGCCGCACAACCGGTTGATTTTTCAGCGCACCTTCTGAGCACTTCGGGCTTTCTAGAAAGACTTGATTTTAGAACGGACAGCCTCGGGTTTGATGGTTTGTAATGACGATATTACACAGCAACCCGGGCCGCATCGTTCATTCAGCGTCATACGCTTTGCTCTGCCGTTGGCTTGGACAGGAGAATCATTCATGGAAAAAGGCGGCGCAAGCCGCCCTTAATGGCCCCAATGTCTAGTACTGCCAACCAATCAAGCTGGTTGGCTCACTGCGGGCACGGATTGGTTGGAAGCACGCGACGGAAGTCGTTGTATCGGAAAGAGGGTTGTCCGTTCGGTGCTGGATATGCCAGTCGCAATAGCTGTCCATACTCAGCAGTAGAGTTCCCTCCAAACGAGTTTTGTGTCCCCGGGATGAGCGCGCCGCCTACTTGCCAGATGCAGCCGTGCTTACCTTGCGCAGTGCTATAGATGGGATAGAAGGTGGCTCCGACGGGCGGATTAACGCAGCCTTGGCCAGGGTTCGGATCTGCGGGATTCGAAATGTGCCGCTGGCACGGAGGATTCGTATTCGTCTCCACACGGGGCAGGTCAGTCTCAAACGCGACCCTGCTGTAGTTCTGTTTGCTTCCACTCTGATTAATGAACAAAGGGCTGGTAAACTGGATTGGCTGCGCATGCAGTTTCTGGTCGCGCGTTACATCCTTAAATGTGCCCGGCCAGTTCTTCTGATAGGGAACGCCGTCGAATTCGATGTCAGCATCGAGACAACCCCCGATAGGCACGAACCCGAAGGAGGCGGCGAAAGCCGCGTCAAAGCAGAACGTCTCATCGAGCCCGGGCGGATCTTTAATACCAGAGGATATGCAGGCACCCCCTTCCTTAGCTACCGCCCTGCAGTACTCGAAGTGTCCGATCTCGTCAGAGAATGCTATGCCATAAGAGTGGGCCGCCCAGGGCACGCGCGTGTGTGTACTGGAGGTGGCGTACATCGGGTGGAAATCGTAGGGGAGATTGTGCGTGGCGAAGTCGCAGTTGTTTCCGCTGGGGTCGAAGAGGATCTCAGCGAATCCGTTAGCGGCGCTGGCCACCATGAAGCCACTTTGGCCGCTGGTCAGATCATCCACGGTAATTTTCAGCCCGTGCTCTGTATCTTTAAGCGTCACCACCAATTCGTCACCGGGGTCCATGAACAGAGTCTTGAAGTTCGTGGCCACAAGGGGCCCGAGTGGGCTAGGCGATCCCGGCGGGAAGGGCACGCCATCGGTCTGGATAAACGCAAAATTCACGTACTCAATCGCCCCACCGCAGGCCGAGTTGTTGCCTTGGCCGGTGTTGAGGTTCTGCGAAAGGCTGTCGATGTTTAGCGCTGCAGTCCACTGCGTCAGGCTGTTGCCCACGAACCACCCGGGCGGGTAGAACTGCATCTCCATGAACGCGCTGCCGGGGTGCTTGCCAATGTAGCCTGGCTTTGCCGGGTCAGAATTATCAAAGATGTTGCTGTCACTGTCTGGTTTGCAGAGAATGTTTGGCGACACCGAAGATCCCCCTGGGTTCGGCGCGGATTGATCGTCACACATCGCCATGCCAAACCAGAAAGCCGGGTGGAGCTGGAAGTTCCACGTTCCGCCGCTCCCGCCCTGTTTTGGGACGGTGGGGGGATCCTTTGGAAGCCTCAACTTGTAGATGCCCGTGTAGCCCGAGCCCGGCTCGTTTGAGTAGAACAGCAGCGACGGCTCGTCGTGGCCGATATACTCATAGTAGATGCTGTCGTATATCTCAGTGCAGAGAATCCCGGTAGGGTCGTCGCACTTGTGAGTCTGCGGAAGTATATTCGACCCATTTTGTGCCATGGCCATGCTTCCAAGTAGCAACAAAAATCCACTTGTCCAAATCGACGTGCGCATACTGCCTCCTTCTTGCGCTGTTTGCGCGTGATGCGCCGCGCGGCACATCTCCTATTGATGGGTGCAGCTTGGGGCCGAAACTTGGGAAATTACAGCCGAAGTGAGCGCAGAAACCGACCTCGGATTGGGAGAAAGTAGACACGACGGAGTAACTAGTGCAGGCCTTGCCTTCAGCGGGGGATTATCTTCCCCTGGTGGTGGCGAGTCAAGGCGGACTTCACGTCGGATGCTCGGAAAGGGCGTCCGATAGGCAAGGTGACGTAATCAGGCCTTTTACGACTAATCCCGCTGGGTGCGCATTCCAAGATTAAGTCTTTCTGGAAAACCTGAAATTGGGCTGGAAGGATGTTAAGAAATCAAGCGTTTGAATGGGACATTTGGCGAGGGTTTTTGGAGTACGCAGGGGTAATTCAGCGGAGCCCTTCCACCACATGGAGGTCTGAGAGCCGGCGCGTGAAGCCGTAGACATATGTCTGCCCGTCCGGTGTAATGTGGATAGGGTTTAGTGACAGCATTCCGGAGCGGTCCGCCGGTTCTATCTCCTTGAACAATTCCCGCTTCCCCGTATTCAAATCGACTCTGACGACGCGCATGGTCCAGAGCTGCTGCGCGGCTTCACGCACGAACAGTGTGTGACCATCGGCAGCCCACCCTATTGCGTTATCATCCGTATTGAGCTGTGGGACTGGCGAGGGTGCTCCATTGCCGCGCAGAGGGTAACGGAAATACTTCCCTTCCGGATCGCGCACCAGTACTTGTTCCCCGTCCGGCGTAACTCGATCGCCGACGATTCCTTCAGGAGTGATGGGCTTGGGCGTGCCACCTTCCGCGGGCATGATCCAGGTACGCGCTTTCTTGCCCGGTTCGAAGCCGATGAACACGATCCATTTCCCGTCCGGAGTCCACTCTCCAACATCATGCATGATGTTGTCGTGAGTGAGCTGTCTCTGCTCCCCTGCTCCGGTGGGATAAAGCACGTATTGCCGCGTTTTGAAGTCCACCGCCATTGCCCATTTGGCGTCCGGAGAAAGAGCCATTGCCCTTCCTGAACCCAGGCGGATGGCCGGTGAGCCGTCCGTCTTCCGGATATAGACCGTGTAGTCGTGCCCCCCGCCCTCGCCTTCTTCGTCGAAGAGCATCCATTGCCCATCCGAGGACAGTGCCTGGGTACGGGACCAGTCGAACCAGGAGACGTCGTGCTCGCCTTTTTCTCCTTCGCGATGTGCCAGCGTCCCGCGACGATATGAGTCGCTGTTCAACAGCGCCCTGCCGTCTCGCGCGAAAGCGTGGATTGTGAGGCTGCCCGGTACCCGAAGCACCGTTCTCACTTTGCCCGAAGTGGTTACGGCAAACAACGCCCGGCTGATGCCGCTATCGCTCGCCGTGAACCAAACTTGTTCACCGTCAGGCGACCACGCCAGCCCGACCACATCTGACCAGTCTGGAGAAAGCACTGTGGCCTTTTTGTTGCTTTCGATCATGAGTACCGAACCACGTGAATCACCCAGCACAGGGTGCTCGATGAAGGCAACCTGTTTCCCGTTAGGCGATACTCGTACATAATCCAACCAGCCGGGCGTTTCGTAGAGGACATTGCCGATGGGATATTCCAACCGGTAGCTGGTGCCCGTATGACGGGCAAGTGCCAGGCTGCTTCCATCGGGAGACCAACCTGCGCTCTGTACGTCATCCAAGATTTCGCGCGGCGCGCCGCCGGAGATTGCCATTCGCGCCAGCATTGCCCGGCCAGTCCAGCCCGTTACAGAACGCCAGTGTTCCAGGATGGCCATCTCGCCAGAGGAGGAAATATCTACGACTTGGCTGTCGTCCAGTTGCAGCGGCCGGGAGAGTAAATCTCCAATACGCGTGGAAAACATTTCGGGCGTTGGCTTTCCATTCCACATTGCGGAGTAGATCACCGTTTGTCCATCGGGCGCGAAGGCCGCTGATTGGACGGATCCGCGTTGGAAGGTGAGCTGTCGGAATTTGGGTGGCATTCCCGCCGAACGAGCTCCCGCAAAATAGCCAACCAGCAATGCTGCTAAAATTGCCGCCGTCACTGCAATGCGCAGCGACCACCTCCTGAGATTACCTGTCGAGATCGCCGCGGTACGGGCCGCAGAGGGGGTCTGCCCTGAGAGGAGTTGCAGGTCGAAGGCAATATCGTGAGCCGACTGGAATCGCTCAGCAGGATTCTTTTCGAGGCAATGGTGGACGATACGTTCGAGCCCGGGAGGAACATTGCGTGCCCTCTCAGAGAGCTCGGGTGGGTCTTCTTTCAGGATGGCGCTCATGGTGTCCGCTGGTGTGTCTCCAAGAAAGGCCCGCTTGCCGGAGAGCATCTCGTAGAGGATTGCGCCGAAGCTAAAAAGATCAGAGCGAGGATCGGCCGCTTTTCCCCGCACCTGCTCCGGAGACATGTAACCGACGGTACCCATCACCAAGCCCGCATCCGTTGCCACCTGCACTGTGGGTGCCTCGCCCGAGGGTTGTCCCTCTTCCGGGCGCGTCAGCTTGGCCAAGCCAAAATCCAGGATCTTTACGCGGCTGTCAGCGGTGATGAACAGGTTTTCCGGCTTTAGGTCGCGGTGAACGATGCCCTTTTCGTGAGCCGCGGCGAGTCCGCGCGCAATCTGCAAACCGTAGTCAATCGCCTTTCGGCTCGACAACGGACCGGAGCGCAGACGATCGCGCAGGGTCTCTCCTTCCAACATCTCCGAAACGACGTAGGGCGCACCGTTCGCTTCACCAACGTCATAGATAGCGAGGATGTTGGGGTGGTTCAGCGCTGCCACAGCACGCGCTTCCTGCTCAAAACGCCTCAGCCGATCAGTGTCAAGGGTGAACGACACGGGAAGAACTTTGATAGCGACATCGCGTCCCAGGCGCGGGTCACGCGCGCGATACACTTCTCCCATTCCGCCCGCGCCTACAGGCGATTGAATTTCATAGGGGCCGAGTTTGGTACCGGACATGAGGGCCATCAGTGCGCGCTATTATAGTCCCGAGAAGACACGGTGGACCGGGGTTCGACGATTGTGGACGGATGGTCTCCCCAACGAGAGGACTTAAGTTCGAACTACGTTTATGCGGAAGAAGCAGAAAAAGAACCCTAACGCGGTCGCACTAGGCAAGCTGGGCGGCTCCAAAGGGGGCAAGATTCGCGCCGAGCGGCTTACCGCTGAGCAGAGAACGGAGATTGCACGAAAAGCAGTTACGGCAAGATGGGCTAAAGCCAAAGCTAAACAGAAGAACAAAGAAGAATGAGCATCGCCAAGCGAGTAGCAGATCGACAAAACAGAAAGACTTAAGCAACGGCCGAAGGTCACCCTTCTTATTCAAAAATCGAGAGGCGAGGACTGAAACCGCCACCATCCAGTTACCGCGCTTGGTGGAATCGCTATTTGGCTGCTTGACCTGTTGCAACATCGATTTCTCCATATCGGGCTATCTCGCAGATAACAGTTAGGCCGACGGAATGCGAACATTTCCGCATTGACATGGCAAGCCGATGATTTAGAATTCCCCTAGTGTTGTCGTTGTGGCGCAAGGCCACAGAGGATCGTTTCAATCCCTTCGAATCATGTGTATGAACCTCTGAATTGTCTTTCTGGATCTGAACAATCTTTCTGAACGTAGTTGAGTACAAGATCTCCCTTATCAGCCTGGTGCCGATGAGCCGATGGCTGAGGGCGAGCCAGGTCATTTGACTGGTGTACTGATGGAGGGGAACGATGATGAAGCCTGCCCGACAAACTGCCAGAGAGACTTCCGAATCGGGGGACCGCACTATTACCACCTCGGGTGAAATGTTCATCGACGGCTCCTTGATTGAGCTTGTCGCCTCAGCCGACAGCGGCAAGCCAGCTCTACTTTTTTGGAACGGAAAAAGCGTGCGCATCGTGCCGCAGATTGATCACGTCCGCCACGTGTACCAGCCACTTGAATTGGATGTGAGCCTCCGTCGGGCGATACGGTTCCCCAGCACCGCGAGGACTTACGGTAGTACTAAGGCACTCTTCAAAGGAATCGCGAGTCAGTTCGAACACTACATTGGCCTTTCTGCACCTGAAGCTGCGATGGTGACAACCTGGATCACGACCACGTGGTTCCCGGACTGTTTATCGAGTCCGCCCACACTGGTCGTTTCGGGGCCGGACATGAGCCACGCGATCACCTTCTTTCGGCTACTCGGGTGCGTGAGTCGTCGCGGGCTGCTCTTGGCGGAATTCTCGCGGAGCTCATTTCGCTCTCTACCGATGGCTTTGCGTCCGACTCTATTGGTAAACCAGCCGTACCTGGCTCGAACGATGACGTCTTTATTGCGCGCCTCCAATTACCCTGGCCTGTTCGTGCCCGGAAACAGAGGCACCGTTTTGGACATTGCGTGCTCGAAAGCGGTTTATTGGGGAATGGAGGGCGGGGCTGATTTATGGGATGACACCGCCCTTCACCTCGCTTTGCCACCAGCGCGGAGTGGTCTCCCTCCGCTAGTTGCGCGTGAGCAGGATGAGATCGCGAATCGCTTCCAACCTCAAATGTTGATGTACCGTTGTTGCACTTTTCCTCGAGTGCGCGAACCCGGTCCTGCTGCCGGCCGACCGACGTTTCCGAATAGCGAGGCTGCTCGCAATTTGGCTGCATGTATCCAAGGCGATCCTGATTTTGCGCAGACCGTGATCCCGCTACTCCAGCGCCAAGAGCAGGACGCTCTCGCGCGACGCAGCTGCGACGTCAACAGCGCAGTGGTCGAGGTGGTTTGGGCCCAATCGCACGAAGCAAAGGAAATCGCCATAAGCCGCATTACAGAACTGACGAATGCGCTGTTGCGCTGTCGGGGCGAGCTTCTCGTGTACAGCGGGCAAGAGATCGGCTGGAAACTGAAGCATCTGGGCTTTTTTCGCCACAGAAACAGCGGAGGCATGGTTTTGAGGTTTTCGCGGGAGACCCGCCTTCTTGTTCACCAGATCGCGCGGCACTACGGTCTCACCTTCTCCGCGATTGACGGTTGTGGGGACTGTGCTCCGCCCCAAGTGACTGCCACACAATGACTTTTGTAGATCTTGCAGGAGATGTAGAAGTTTTGAAATATTTTTCTAAGGAGATCACATGCCGATCCGAAGATTCAGCCTGAGCCGAGCCGAACGGGGGCGGTATCGGTCTGATGCGCAACACTTATGCACTCTTGGCCTCGATGTCGAAATCCCGGAAGAATTTCAGGAAAACTCTCGTGCTCTGGATATTCACATTGGTCCGCCGCACGAAAATTTCATCTACCAACTCCCAAAAGGAACTGTTGCCTACGCGATCTGGGCACGGCTCATCGCTCTGCGACCTAATGTGATCTTGGAAGACTCCCAGATCGCGAGTGCATGGGATCAAGACTTGTTCCCGCTTTCTGTTAACGAGAAAGGCCTTTATTCCCTCCGGGGAGGATTCTGTTTTACGCAAGAAGAAGCCCTGAACCACCGCTTTGAAAAGCCGCTTTGCTTTCATCACCGCGGAGACTTAGTCGAAGGCTGGCTGCTCGCGTCAGGTCTTAAGCCGATTCCAGACGCGTATCGAAACAACACGCCGGTACCGGTGGACGTTAGTTTCACGGATCAGTTTGGGGTTGACTACGTTTCGTCGGGGTACGCCTTGATGCAGCGTAGCGCCCACTACAAAGCCCCTACGCGGCGGACAGAGAAATTCTCGGGCTTGTATGCGCCCAACCTCCGGAGTGCGTCGATCGGTGAAAACAAGGTAAGCACGCCCGCTCCCCGGACCGGAGATACGGGTCCGGCTGGAGCACCCGCTGTTAGTCGACTTCGAGAGGAGGCGCCGGGCGAGGATTTTTGGGACCACTCTTCTTCGTGAGGCCAAGACCGGCAGCTCTACCGCGCATGGCGGAGCTGGACCGGCTTCAGATGCGGAGAAAAGGTGAGGCTGGGCCGCCTCCAGAAGTCCGAGTTCATCTGACCCGGGAGGTTTGGCCGCAAGAGATTATTACGAAACGAAGCCAACAAGTACTTGCATTTTCAGTGGATGACTTAAATGTGGTGTCAGGAACTCGGTCGCCGCCGCTACGGTAGAGTATGCGACGGACAAGCTGATCGCGGCTAGATCGAGCACTGCGCTCTTCTCAGCCGTGACAACTCTTTCTGCCGTCGGTACAGTCCATCAGTATTGGCCTCCACCCTTTCGCTTTGTCTGACACGGTACCAACCGACAGAGACTCGTGGTCTATAATCCTTGGCGGTCGTGGTAAACCCGGACGTCGTGAGAACGAACTGCCCATTGCATGAAGGTATGAATAAGGAGCCAATGAAGCTGACCGAGAGAGACAAAGAGTTGGTAGGTCTCGTCGCCGTCGGCCTAACGGACGATGAGATTGCCACGCAACTCCCAATTCCTAAGCACAAGGTCTTGAAGCAAATTGCACGCCTCCTCGCAAAGCTTGGCATGCGGGACAGGGTGGAAATTATTCTGTACGCGTATAGTGACCCTGCGATGTACCAACGGATTAGCACTGCGGTTCTCAATCGAACAACGAAGAACCCGCAAGCAAAGACCCCGCAAGTGAAGCAGAAAGCCAGTTAAAGCTCACAGTCCGCAGTGTATGTAGCGCTGTTGCCGGAGAACGACCCATGTTCCGAGAGGAGCGCCGGAGTGAGCGCAGATACCCGATTCGGCAACCAGCCTTCGTGAGATTCCAGGGGGGAAAAACGGGTGAAGTCGAGACGGTCGCACAGAACGTGAGCGCCCATGGGGTCCTGCTGCGGTGCGAAACGCTGATTCCTCTTCGTTCGAAAATAGCAGTGACACTGCGCTTTCCTAATGCTCTTCCGCTAGAAGCGGCAGGCGAGGTTTTGCGCGTGGAGCAGCCATCCGCAGGCGGGGCGTTCCTAATCGCTGTTGCGTGTGAAGCACCATGGGAGTTTTCGCGATGAGTTGCATATCCAAGTTGACAATCAGGGTTTAGGTGTTCTGAAACATGTCGCTGGGGTTCGGAAGCCTCATTTCCCCCCTGTGCAAGGTATTTCCATCAGTCTCGGAGGATTTTCGGGCAAACGTAAATTTCCCGCTTCGCGGTCCCCGAGGCCTGTGCCAAGCACGGAGCTAACAGTACTCTGAAAGGTTGGGGGAGCCGTGGGTTGTTTTAAAGGGGCGCTCATCGCAGCAGACTGCCACTGCAAAACGATTCGCGCCTCGCTCCAGACGCAGCACTTTGCCGGCAGCGGTTAGGTGGGTGTTTCCCCATGGCGATGGACGCCGCAGAGCGACCATCAGTTTGATGCTGGTCCCTTCAGGAATTGCGGCCTCTGAGGACAGAAGAATCCCATGACTACTGATATTCTCTGAAACCGCCATAATCGCGCCGGGAATGTGGCTGTGCAGGCTCACGGACACCGGCAGGCGCAAATCATAGCGGCGCTCGCGGCGACGCAACTGATAGTCGAAAGCCGGCACAAACAGCAGACTAAGCTGAAGCCTGAATGCGTCAAAGGTCACCTTGGTTGCGTGAGCATTTGCGCGAAGGGACGAGGGTAAGTCCCGTAACCTGTTACTTGGACCTTCAAGGAGCCTGAAAGGAAACGCAATGAGTTTGCAGTTTTGGACCCCATGTAGTGCAACGCCTGATCGAGAAATGGCGGGCAAAATGTCTTCACCTCATTCTTCTCGAAACGACGTCGTAAACAGTGCAAAACTAGCCCTTGCGATTTCCAGTGATTCCCCGGATTGCGCCGCGCGATACAATTGACAATGGTAGAGAAATGAGCGGCGAAGCAGAACTCTGGGGAAATGCGCCTCTCGAGCTGTCGCTGCCTTCGAATCGCATCGATGTTTGGAGAGTGGGACTCGATATTCCCGAACCTTCCGAACGAGCTTCCTGTGCCGTCCTTAGTCCGGACGAGGTCTCCCGTGCTGGGAGGTTCCGCTTTCCCTGTGACCGCGTGCGCTTTGTTGCGTGGCGCACGGCTCTGCGAAATATCCTTGGCCGTTATCTTCGCGTGTCGCCCGCGGAGCCGACACCGATAGGCACGGTGTCAAGCCAGAGTGCAGTGCAGGCGGCCTGTTATGAAATATCGATGCCTCGGCTTGAGGACAACGAAGCGGATCTCGTAATAAGGCTTTTGCTTGTGCGAACGATATTGCGCCCGATCCACCCGGACAAGGAGGAGACCGTCCGGAACCGAAACTAATGGCTGGCACATCCGCGGGGCGAAGGGACTCGAAATACCGCCTCATGCTCCGCCTTCCTTGCTGCCCAGATAACTTTTCAATTCGCAGAGCAGGGCGTTCCGGTCTTTCTCAGCCCAGTCGGCCAGGTGGGCGACGAAGGTTTGACCTGCTCACGGGTCGCCTCGCAAGGGTCGAGCTGGTGAGCTCGACCCCGACCTTTTCAGCACCTCCTAGACCGTGATCGGATTTCCGTTGAATCGCGTGAACGTAAAGCCACTGAAGGGTTCGTTGTACGTATGACGCTGGTCCCGTAGGATGCTGATCGTGACCTTCTCACCGAGCAGGAGAGCTTGCTCGGCATCAGAGCGCCAGTGCACGCCAGCCATGTCCCGCCCCAACGCTACATTGTTCGCGAGTTTGTTCAGTTCGCCGCCCACCGTGATCTGCCCCGCGTCGGAACCCGTGTAGGGAAGCAACGACTGACCATCGTCGGAGGCTACCATCGGATTTGGTATCACGAAGCTTTCATCGAAGAAGGCCTTCAGGGCAGTAACACATGCGCCCGCAATCACACCATGCCCCTCGGCGTACGATGGATGCTGCGGACCGCCTTCTGGGTAGGCAGCTGGCAGAAGGTATGAGTTGTGCTTTGTGAAGATTTGGCCGACAGCCTGGGAGTTCAGCACGTCTCGGTGGACGGGGTAGTTTGCCACTCCCGTAATCGTGTTGTGGACAAGGCCTCCATACGCTATGGGGCGCAAGGCGCGGTGCACAAACCATTTCTGATACCACATCGCTTTGAGCGCCCGGTTCGAGACCTCGCCTAGCGAATCGAGAATGTGCTGAGGTCCGAAGGTTTGCACTCCCGACTGATTCGTTATAGTGAGATATGGGTTCCCCGGATTGAAGGGTGCCTTGTTGCCAAGCAGCCACTGTGTCGCGAACAGGTACGCTTGGAAGGCAAAGTCCACATGGTCCCAGGCTCCGAGGTCGCGACCGTTCTTGATGTAGCTTGTGCCCGAAATGACATTGGCTGGGAAAGGCCCTTGTCCATTTTGCACGGTCAGCCAGGACGTGAAATCGGTTAAATAGTCTGTGTTAGCAGCATACGTGTTGTACTTCTGCGCGATGGGCCCGAGTGTTCCGAAATTCACCGGCAACAGGAAAAATTGAGAGAGGTACGGGCCGATCAGATCTCCCGGTGTGGACCCGCGGAATAAAGTACCTGCCGTAACATGGCCGTTCACTTTGGGGCCTCTGAAACGCGACAGTTTGTCGAGGTCAGCAATCGCGCCCGCAGAGATTGACTCGTTTCCGTACTGGGAGAATGGGATGTCGCGGGCTAAAGCCATCCAATAGTCCTCGACCATCTCACCTGCCCTCTCCGCGCCAGCCAGGGTGGGTGAGGGCGGTATCGAGAGTTGGCCGCTGTCCGTACCTTCCAGATCGAAGGCCAGTCCTCCCTGAGGTCCCGACAGCTTAACGGTTCCCCCGAGGGGAATATTCGCGAAATCGCCCGGTTTGCCGCTGGCAACAGCGGTCAGCAGAGCCTGGTACGCGGTCGGGTCGACCTCGCCGATACTGTTGTGGGGCAGACCCTGGGAATAGTTGCCGATGAAGTTAGCATATCGGGCCTCGTCGCCATTGTTGATATGGGGTGGTGCTTGTACATTGCGTTCTCTAACAGCCGCGTTGAACCGAATCTGAAAAGACCGGTCACTGCGCGCGGCGACCTGGTCCGCGATCTGGCCTTCCGCATTTTCAGCCAACAGCGAGGGCAAACCGACGCTCGCGGCCGCCACGACAGCCGTGGAAGCGCCAACACGACCGAGGAACGAGCGCCTGTTCAGAGAACTACCTGTGCTGTTGCCTTCCAAAGTCTGAACGTCTTGGTTGTGGTTGACTTGTGGCTGGGTGTCGTGAAGATGTGCATTCGTCTGGTCCTTGCTCATATGACCTCACGGAAAAAGATTGATTCCCGACCCATGTGTCAGGTCTAAGTGGCTGAATTTGATTGGCGTCGGAACCGGGGCCGGTTCAGTCGAACTGCATTCAACGGGAGGATACTAAATTCGGCTGAGCCAAACACACCGTATTCCCCGAGGACCCTTTGCTGCTGCAAGACGATTCCAGACTTCGTTGGGCTGTCTCACCAAACCGGAATTGATTGCCGCTCTCGCCGTAACGCGGTTGTGAGGGTCGCAGCAGCTCCTGGTGGGTATGTCGCCAGGAGCCGTGCGTTTGGTTTTTGTCAGAAGAACGCGCCGTTGGTCTCTCGCCCGATCTGGGCGAAGTTGACCTTCGTTGTCGCACTGGAAACAAACCTGAAACCGTGTCCCGTGCTTTTCTTAGTTGTTGCCGTCACGGCAATAGTCGCCGACGTCTCGAAGAAGTCGCCGGAGAATTGATTGACTGGGTCGCCAAATCCGATAATGCTCCTCGTCACGCCGCTCCACTGCATGTCGAGAGAGTCGATAACCGCGCTCACAATGTTTCCCAAAGGGTGAGTGGGCGTCAGACTATTCGCAACCGAGAAGGCATCGAACACCGAACAGACGTTCCTTACATGAAGCTCAGCGGTCCCTGCATCCAAGTCACTCTTTGCTCCGCCCTCCGGGATTGGAGTCACCCACAAGACCAGAGTTGGCGAAACCGCGGCGTCGTAGGAATGCAAACCCAACGGGCTTGCTGCCGGTAGGCTGTCAAGTCATATAAAGGCGAACGCGCCTTTATGTGTATTTCCATCGGCGGCGACGAACTGGCCCTTCATGAACCTCATGTCGGTATGAAAGTCGTAAGGAGCACTGTCGCCGGTGTTGAGGTCTGTTCCGGTGCCAGTCAGAAGCAGGTCGGCGTTGGCGATGACTCCGCTAAAGTCAAAGATCTCTGACGGGTCATGACCTGTGATGGGGTCTATGCCTTCGACCGGACCCGGAAAGAAGTGGTGGATGGTTGTGCCGAACGCGGTAGCAATCGTGTGCGGAATCGGCTGTGGTTCTATCGGGCACCCCCGGTGGGTATTTTGAGCTGCCAGCAGCGGCTTCGGGAGAGCGGAGCCAAGCACAAAACCGGTGCCGGCAACGCCTGCCGAACTGCGAATAAAGTTGCGTCGGGAGATACTCATGGTGTCCTCCTTGGGCCAGCGAAGCAGAGCTGGCCATAGATCGGACGGACCGAACAACAAAATCCTGGGATCGGAACCTAATCTCGTCTAACTGGGAAGGAACTGCTGCACGCCCGAGATCGGGCGCTATTCTGTGCCTAACCGAGCCTGGATGTCAAGGGATATATAACGGTCGAAGCGCGTTTCAGTTCTTGCTTGTCCTGCCTCATCGCCACACTCTTCCCATCTCCAAGGGCTCGCACGCTTCAGCAGCAAACCGCTTATGGTGGTTCTCGGGCGGAGGGAGAGTCGCAGCCGAGGATTCTTGGGTCGAATTTGGCTCACGACGCCTTTTCAAGGGCGTGAACGACAAATGCCTGTTGTCGTTCAGCCGGCAAGAACCCGAAGCAGCGCGAGGTGGAGTGCAGGAATGAAAAGAAATGCCCGGGACGGGCAAGGCAACGGACATTAACCGCACACGCACCCACCTGAGGATTATCTGAGTCTGACGGTAGTCAAAAAGCCGAAATAATTGGCGCGATGGTCCAGCCTCGGCAATACGGAGGAACCCACTTGCTTTGTGGAAAGCGCGGCAAAGTACCGCAGGTGCAGGATCGAATCCCGACCTGCTCCACCTCACGAATACGCCAGTGCTGAAAGAAGTTGGTTTGGGATACAGTCTAGTCGAAATTTTCTGACGTAAGAATGGCGAGTTGTCGAAACTCGCCATTCGAGGTTTCGACCCTGCTAGCTAGGCTGCCTTCCCCGGGACTATGCGAAAAGTCTCTGCCGCCTCTACATCGAATGAGCGCACAGTGGGAGCTCCATTCAGGAGGTGTCCCACAGAACCAGCCACTTTCGGGAATACTTCGCGGTGATAGCGCTCGGCTTCGTCCCTGGTCTTCCAAAAACTCAATCCCACCCCAACATCTGGCTTGTCCGTCCCAAACAGCAGGATCTCGTCTACAAATCCCTGCTGCTTTTTTAAGGTGGGAAGAATCTCGTTGTTCCAAGCGATAACGAACTCTGTTTTCTTGCCTGGTTTGAAGGTTCCTTCAATAATGAGAGTGTGCATGGGGGACTCCTTTCGGGTTGGTTAAATGTGAAGGACAGCCATCGTGCTCTAATAACACGACAGGAGTTTGAGGGTTCCGGGGAAAAGCTACAACCCCCTGGCACCGCCGGTCAACAGTCCGAATCAGTCGCTCTGACAAGCGCTATAGCGGAAAGTAACACTTTTGACGCTGAAAGGTCACGAAGAACAAAGGTCCCGCTCAGGTTATGCGGCGGCAGCAGTCCGGTCTAGAATCACGGCAGCCTGTCCAGCTTCTGCAACGCCGAAAATAATCACAGGCGTACTCGTGCTTGGATCTACCCCGCAGTAGGCGTAGTTGATGTTCATATCGGCGTCGCCAAGTCGCGATGCCACCCGCGCCAATTCGCCCGGGCGACTTGGACACTTGACTTGAGCGACTTCCGTTTCCTGGTAGTCTACCCCTTCATTGTCCAGAGCTTTCCTGGCCGTCGCTGTGTTGTCCACTACGAAACGGACCACTGCACTTCCTTCAGCTCGAGCGGCTTGGAATGCAACAATGTTCACTTTGTGGTCAGCTAGGGCGTGGCACACTCTTCCCAGAGTCCCCGGCCGATCCTCAAGACGAATCGTCAATTCGGTAGTTGTGGGCATGTGTGTTACCTTCTTTTTACAGATATTGGAAATACCGCATAACTGCGGACGCGATCATACCTCCGTCACACGCCAAGATTCAATGTCTCTCTGGCCATGATCGGGATCAGTTCGAATTGAGGCGCTCCTCGAAATGGTTCAAGAGGAAATAATTTAGGCACTCTGACTTATTGTTGACCAGGTCATTCTGCGCAACCCAGCCGTCGTAACTCACCGTTTGGGCCCAGACTCATCGCGCTATCTGCCGCATGTTGACAAGCGACCGCCCCTCCCCAATGAAGATTTTCTCCAACTATTGAATCTAAGCAGACGGTCGAAGTCTCGTTCTGGTACCTGAAAAGAAGCGTGATTCGGATCCTCCACTCATGCAAAACCACCTCAATCGATCTGTTCACCTAAGTTGAGATAGCGTGCCAAAAAGGATCGGGGAAGCGCGATCTCAAGTCTCTGAGTTCAGGAGCCTGACACTAACCCGTTGCGTGTGTGGAAACCACATATTTTTCAAACGCTAGAAAGCGCAGCCTGGGCCGCCCTAAAGGAAGCGCGGCGCTACTTTCGCTCTCCAGAAGAACGGATGGTCCGCTTGAGAGTAACAACCCTCTCGCTGCGGTTTGAGGCGGCGGGTGATGGCGGCGGCAGGTCATTCCCAGACAAGAGCATGTCACTCTCAGACAAGCTTCCCGACTGACAAAAAGCTACGCTGTCTGCGGCAGCTTCGGCCTCAGGGCCGAAACAAAAGCAGAATAATGCCGATGGACTGCCTGAGTTTTTGATGAGCGCCGACTCTCACGACTGGCCGGTCCCAGGCCGGTGCAAATCAGCGAGTAGTCTCTGGGCAGGAGGTTGCATGAGGCCTTTGAAGCAGTTTGTGTTCTCCGTAACAATCTTCCTGGCGTTGACTGGCGCGCTGTGCTCCCAAACCTCAACGACCTCGCTTCAAGGCGCCGTGACGGACCCGAGTGGGAGTGCCATCAGCGGCGCGAGCGTCGGGCTTTCCAGTAACGAGTCGAAGTTGGAACGCACGATGGTGACCGGAATGGAAGGAGAATACCGATTCTTGGCCCTTCCTCCCGGGACTTACACGCTGACGGCGACCGCGAAAGGGTTTTCCCGCTACCTACAGACCGATCTGCGGTTGCTGGTCAATACCCCGGCGACAGTGAATGTTCAGCTCAAGGTCGGCGCGCCTGCCGAGATCGTCACTGTAACCGGTGAGGCGCCGGCGCTGAACCTGGTGGATGCCTCCATCGGCAATCCCTTCAACGAAACTCAGGTGAAGCAGATTCCGCTGGAGGGCCGCAATGTTGCGGAGTTGCTGAGCCTGCAAGCAGGTGTGGCGTATACGGGCAATCGTCCGGACCTTGAAAAGCCAGCCGTCAAGGATCAGGACACACGCAACGGATCCGTGAACGGCGCGCGCAGCGACCAGAGCAACATTACCCTCGTTTCGCAGGGGCACGCCTTGATGGAGCGGAGCGCACCCTACAAAGCCCCTACCCGGCGAACAGGGAAATTCGCAGGGTTGTACACGCCGTCAACCTCTAGCGTGGGTGCTTCGATCGGTGAAAACAAGGTAAGCACGCCCGTTTGCCGGACCGAAAATACTGTTCCCCCTGGAGCGCCTGCTGTTCGTCGGCGGGGCGAGCAAGCCCTGGTCAAGGATCTGTGGGGTTACTCTTCTTCGTGAAGCGTTTGCCGGCTGTACCACACCACCGCGGAGCTGGACCGTTTCCGATGCGCAGGAAAGGTGAGACCGGGCCTCCAGAAGTGCGAGTTCATCTTATTCGGGGGTTTAGCCGCAAGAGATTATTACGAAACGAAGCCAACAAGTACTGCGTTTTCAGCGGATGGCTTAAATGGGATGTCAAGAACTCCGTCTTCGCAGCCCCGATCGAGGAAGCAACGGACCAGGTGATCGGTTACACAAAATGCCCACCATGATTTCGAAGTCGTGCATCTGCGGAATCTGTCTGTTTAGGTCAACAGCGTCAGTGATCCTACTTTCGGGCTAGTCCTTGCAGATTCATCGGGCGAGAATCCCCTAGCTAGGGTTGCGGATCCGGTTCTAGATGTAAGTCTAGCTGATGCCGGAAAGGCACCCAACGTGCCAACGCCAATGCTGGATTTTTCGGAGATATTCACATCTGCGGATGCCGAAATCTGGTCTAATATGCGGGAGCATTGAGGTAGGCCCTAAATCCCATGATTCGCGCTCTGCTGTCCCTCCTGCTCCTAACCGGCCCTGCGTGGGCCACTTCAATCACCATCGGCGAGCTGGAATATCTCTCCACCAGCAGTCAGGGGATTAGCGGTTACAAAGTCATCTTCAATACGGTTGGAGTCACGGCCCAACCCCTGACCTTCGCCAACGCCACGTTGTTCGTTGGCGGACGACACGAGAGCATTGGCCCAATTAGCACATCCACCCTTCCCATCCTGTTCGAGGGCGGCGCCGGGCTCGGATTGCCCGCGTGCCCGTGCACTTCTTTGCGACTGCAACTCCTTTTTCAGGGCAGCGGACCTATCACGTTCATGTTGGCGAACGGGCAGCAGTTCACCACTAGTCATATGAACGTGACGCTGCTTTTGCCTACTTCCGGCATGTTCCTGATGCCGGGCGCCAGCGCGCCGATCGTCCTTACGCCTGTCCCTGAACCCGAGACTTGGGCCTTGGTGACCACAGGACTCGTGGCCATCTGGCCGCATTTCCGCGGAAGGACCCGGAAAAAACTGGCAGCTGTCCCAGTTACATGCTCCCGCTGAGCCGCTTCGAAATCAAGCTAGCGTGGAGTACACCTTTCTCGTCGTACGTGCCGCGGCAGATCACTCGATCGCCATCTTTCACTTGGCCAGCATCAATGTCGTTGACCGTTTTGCTGCCGTGCGCTTGACTGACCCACTTCGTCGAGCTGTCGTACTGGACGGTCTTCTCGACGCTCGAACCGACCTTCCGAACTGTCAACGTAGACTTGTCCGGACTGCTCCTCACGACGCGGCCCTCCCAGCGCCCCTCCTTCGCGGCTTTTTCCTTGGCGGGGGCCTCCTGCGAAAACACTGGCGTGGACAGCGAGCAGGCAAGTACGGAGGCGAACAATAATGTGAGCAGCTTCTTCACCATATAAACCCCATCCTTTCAACGGAAAGATTGTGTACTCGGCGGGAAAGAATAGACCCAAGGACCGAAAAGAACAAGTCCCATCTTAACTTTGCCGGACGCATGCCGGATTGCCCTTGGTTCAGGGTCGGACAAATCTGCAGTTGCCGAGCGGGGTTTCATGGGGGTAAATTTGTCCCAGTCAAAGTGCAGCGGAGGATACTTCGATGGACCTACTTCATATCCAGTGGCCGAAATTCACGGTTGCCACGGTGCTTTGCCTGACGTGCCCTCTTTTGATCATGGCGTCCGACCAGCCAACCCTGACCAAAGAGCAGATTAAGCAATTCCTTCTGACCGCCAAGATTGTGAAGGCTGAGCAATCCAAGAAAGGCATCAACAACACCTTGCGCCTTACGCTCTCCGATGGCACGGTGACCCACGATGCCTCTTTCCAACCCGTTGACATACACAAACCCCAGATGCAACTTGCCAGCGGCACCGAGATGAACTTTGTCGATTCCTACAAATACAACATCGCAGCTTATCAGCTGGCTGAAATGCTCGGCCTTGATGACATTGTTCCTGTCTACGTCGAGCGCAAGTGGAAAGGCGATGCCGGTTCACTAAGTTGGTGGCTGCCGGTGAAGATGGATGAGGCAGAACGCCACAGGCAGAAACTAACTGCGCCCGATGCAGACGCCTGGAACCATCAGATGTACAAAGTGCGCGTCCTGGACCAGTTGGTCTACGACAACGATCCCAACCTCACCAACGTGTTAATTGGTGAGAATTGGAAGATTTGGAGGATTGATTTCACCCGCGCGTTCCGGCTCTCCAAAGATCTGAGAAACCCGGGAGACCTAGTTCAGTGCGACCGGCAGTTGCTCGAGAAGCTGAAAGCGCTGGACGGGAACGAACTGACGGAGAAAACAAAGCATTATCTGACCAAGGATGAAGTCAAAGGCGTGATGGCTCGACGGGACAAGATCGTGGCGCGCTTCCAGCAGCTAATCGCCGAAAAGGGCGAGGGCGAGGTGTTGTACTAGAGGGTGTCGCGGGCGTGAGGAAAAGAGGCGTCCGGCAGCTTGTCTGGCGCGCGCGGAGAGATTCGAACTTGAGGCGGTTTGCGGGCGTGAGCGGAGCGGGAGCCGCAGCCGAAATCCCGAGCCTGGCGAGGGATCTAAGTGCAGAAAGAATGTTGAAGGAAAACTGGCGCGCCCGGAGAGATTCGAACTTGAGGCGGTTTGCGGGCGTGAGCGGAGCGGGAGCCCGCAGCCGAAATCCCGAGCCTGGCGAGGGATCTAGACGGCAGAAAGAATGTCGAGGGAAAACTGGCGCGCCCGGAGAGATTCGAACTCCCGACCTACAGCTCCGGAGGCTGCCGCTCTATCCAGCTGAGCTACGGGCGCGCTGCGTTCAGTTTACAGCCGGGGCTTCGTCCTATCAATGCGGGCGGGCTCCACGCAAGCAAAGAGTACGCTCACAGTAGGTTGCGCAAAGCGCGTCGGACGCGATTACCAGCGACCTCGGCCACCACCGCCGCCCCGACCGCCGCGGTCCCCACCACGATCTCGACCGCCACCTCCGCTGCGTTCTACCTTGGGGCGGGCCTCGTTCACGTTCAGCGTCCGTCCGCCCACCTGGCTGCCGTTAAGCGCAGCGATTGCTTTCTCTCCTTCTTCCGCGTTCGCCATTTCGACAAAACCGAAACCACGGGAACGGCCAGTTTCGCGATCGGTCATGATGCTGACGCGGTCCACCTGCCCATACGCTGCGAAAAGCTGACGCAGTTCGTCTTCACCGGTATTGAAATCCAGATTTCCTACAAAAATGTTCTTCACGCGAATTTCCTCGGAGTGAGCTATCTGAGTGCGGCTGACTTCGGCGGAAAACGCGGGGGCTGGTTGGCCGTCCAAATAGCCGGAGTTGGCGAACAGTCAAATGCGTGGGGAAGTATAGCAGGTTCGCTCATTATGGGAAGCGGCGGGGCAAGGGCGTCCCTAATTAGGTCCAGTCGGGTTTTAGCAGTCATCCACTTTCCAATAGCCTTCGCGGTGATATCCGAGAAGCAGCACCCGGTTCCTGGGATCATGTCGCTTGCCGCACCCGGGACACTTCAGATAACGGCTCCAAGCGGTACCGTGACGATCATAGTTTTCAGCGACCGCAAACGTCGTGCCGCAACTGCAGGGCACGAGAAACATCTTCAAGCGCTGTCCGCTCTGCGGAAACCGCTTGGGTTTTGATCGCGGTGTCACGAGCCCTCTTCCACTGTCGCCATCATACTTTTCTTCCGCTTGTTCGCCGGCAAGGCTTTTTTCCGCAGGCGCAGCGCCTTAGGCGTGACCTCGATGAACTCATCGTCGGCGATGAACTCAATCGCCTGCTCCAGATTCAAATTGCGGAACGGAACCAAGCGAATCGCCATGTCCGAAGTGGATGACCGCATGTTGGTCAGCTTCTTCTCGCGTACCACATTCACGTCGAGGTCGCTATCTTTCGCGTTCTCGCCAATGATCATGCCCTCATATACTTCGACCGTGGGACCGACAAACAGCTCACCCCGCTCCTGCAGATTGTAAAGTGCATACGGCGTTGTAACTCCCGCACGGTCAGACACCAACGCGCCCGTCAGTCGATGCGGAATCTCGCCCTGCCATTCGGTGTATCCGTCAAACAGCGAATTCATTACGATGGTGCCGCGGGTGTCGGTCAGCAATTGGCCGCGCAAACCGATCAGGCCACGGCTGGCGACACGAAACTCGATCCGCACTCGGCCGTAACCGTGATTGTGCATGTTGAGGACTTCGCCCTTGCGTGTGCCAAGCTGCTCCATTACCACGCCCACGAACTCTTCGGGCACGTCCACGGTGAGCTTTTCGATCGGCTCCATGAGCCTGCCGTCCATGCGCTTGGTGACGATTTCGGGCTTACCTACCATCAGCTCATAGCCTTCGCGGCGCATCATTTCTATCAGGATCGAAAGCTGCAATTCGCCGCGTCCCATGACCACGAATGAATCCGTGCTGTCGGTTTCCTCAAGGCGCAGGGAAACGTTGGTGAGCAACTCTTTTTGCAATCGCTCCCGCAGGTTTCGCGAAGTCACATAGGTGCCCTCGCGTCCGGCAAAGGGCGAGGTGTTTACCGTGAACAGCATGGCAATGGTGGGCTCATCAATCGAAATGTGAGGCAGCGGCGCTGGGTTCTCGGCGTCAGTGATGGTCTCACCGATCGTGATGCCTTCAACCCCGGCCACCGCAATGATGTCGCCGAGTGTGGTCTCGGTGATGTCGGTCCGCTTCAATCCGGCGAACGAAAACAATTTCGTGATCTTGGTCTTCTGCAGCGTGCCATCCAACTTGGCGATGGCGACATCTTCGCCGGTGTGCATGGTTCCGTTGAACACGCGGGCAATCGCCAGCCGCCCCAGATAGTCGCTGTAGTCAAGATTAGCTACCAGGATCTGCAACGGCCCAACCGGATCACCTTTTGGTTCGGGAATGGTGCTGATGATGGCATCGAAGAGAGGCTGCAAATCCTCGCCGCCGCCTTTTATATTGGTGGAAGCCGTGCCCTCCTTGGCATTGGTGTACAGGACGGGAAAATCCAGTTGATCTTCCTTGGCGTCAAGATCAATGAAAAGGTCATAAATCTCGTTCAGAACTTCCTGGGGACGCGCGTCGGAGCGATCGATTTTATTGATCACGACGATGGGTGGAAGACTCGCTTCCAGCGCCTTGCTCAGCACATAGCGGGTTTGTGGCAGAGGGCCTTCGCTGGCGTCCACCAGCAGCATCACTCCATCGACCATCTTCAGCGCGCGTTCGACTTCGCCGCCAAAGTCGCTGTGGCCGGGGGTATCAACAATGTTGATCTTCACGTGGTGGTAAAAGATGGCGGTATTCTTGGCGAGGATGGTGATGCCACGCTCGCGCTCCAGATCGTTCGAGTCCATGACCCGCTCGATCAGATGCTCGTTGGCACGAAAAGTGCCGCTCTGGCGCAACATGCCATCCACCAGGGTAGTTTTACCGTGGTCGACGTGCGCAATAATAGCGATGTTACGAATAGCTGAACTCAAAGTGTGACTGTCCTTCCTGATGTTTCTACTACTACCACTTTACTATGGGATGGTGGGGGAAGGTGTGTTTTCACCGCGAGGTAGGTGACACAGGGGTATCGCTTTTATCGCGGAATCACTGAGCGGATTTTGGTGTCCGAACCCCGGCTAATCGGCTTTCCGCTTCCTTTACCGCCCGCTTGGCGGAGAGGATCGCTGGGCTGACTGTGGATTCCGGCCCTTCGGAATCTGTGTTAGCGAAGAACACGCGATCCATAGGCTGCCGAACCAACGGTTGCACTTCGGTGAACAGGCCGGGAGTGGACATGTAAAGAGGATGGCCCCGCCGATAGAGATGTACCTCAAGTGGATCGACGTTCGATCCGGGGAAAAGCTTCTGGAAATCGCGCAGCACGTTGGCCGCAACCCGCCGCGCGCTGATTTCGGTCAGGAGGACACTACGGTCCTCTTCATGCAGTGGCGTGTAGCAAGTCAAAATATTGTATTTCTGTTTGTAGCCAGCCTGGTTTCGGATGACCCAATCAGCTACGGTGATGTCAGTAAAGGTGCTCCCCGGACACCAGGTGTCGAATCCCTTGTTGAAGACTGGCTTGTCAAAGATCAGGTTGACCACAGCATAGGGAATGTAGCGAATCTGGTGCATGGCATCGCTTTGCTTCTCGGGTAGCCCCTCCACGATGCGCCGGGTGATGAATTTAGGTGTGGCCATGATTACGGCTTTGGCGGCTACCGTCTTTAGCTCAGCGCCCTGCATGTACGTCACTTGCACTTCGTTCTTATCGGAGACAACCGCCACAGTCGTAGCGCCGGCCTGCATGCCCGCGGCAGATTTCGGCGTCAAGAGTTCGACAAGCCTGTTGGTCATTGCACCCAGCCCTCCGGGCCAGGTGAAGCGATCATCATGCGGACTTTCCGCGACCATCGCCTGCAATTCGATCACGCCGACTGCCGCCGCTGCGTCCTCGGTCATCGCGCCATAGTTGGAAGGCCCGTAAGCGTCCCACCACTGTTTGAGTTCGTCGGGATATCCCTTAAGCAGTTCTGAGAAGGGAAGGTTGTAGAGTTCCTTGGCGCGCTTTTCAAGGTCGATCGCCAGCATTTCCTTTTTAAATTTCTTGAAGCCTTCGCGAACCGATGGCGAGTAGGGCAGTTTGTCGAGTCCGTCCCCCCAGGTATCGGGGATCCACTCGCCGTTGATTACACTGCCATCAGGGCTGTCGACAGGCAGTGGTTCCAGGCCGATCTCCTTGGCGAATCCGTAGGCGTATTCATCCTTGTAGAGGAAAGCCGTCCCAGTACCGTACATGCTGCCCTGATATTCCATGGCGTAAGCATTGCCACCCCAGTGCGGCTCTTTTTCCAGTAGAAGGAAGTCGCTCTGGCGCAGAAAATAAGCGGCAGCCAGTCCGCTGAGACCACCACCGACGATCACCACATCGTGCCGGGCGGAGACGGGCGGTCGCGTGAAGATTTTGCCGTCGCGTACCTGGTGGCAGATGCGATTATCTTCCCCCTCCACCAAGGACGCGTGCGGGTTTTCGGTTTGCGCGGCGAACGGCGAGAGGTCAACTGGGCATCCCGCGGCAACCGATCCCGCGACCACGAACTTGATGAAATCTCGGCGATTCGTACTCATCCGTCGTCCCCTTAGGATACCGTCTCTACCAGTTCGGCGACGATTTCCGGTTTGGCTTCCGCGCTCGCGCGCAAGCGATACCAGATCACAATCGCCACCAGTGAAAAAATGAAAATGATGCTTGAGATGGCGTTGATCTCAGGAGTGATGCCACGGCGCAGCCGGCCCCAGATCTCCAGCGGCAGCGTATTGTCACGCCCGATCAGGAAGAAGCTGACCGCGATTTCGTCCATAGAAAGCGTAAAGATTAATAACGCCGCGCCGATGAGGGAGAGCCGTAGGTTCGGAATCGTCACCCGCCAGAAAGTCTGCCAATAATTTGCGCCGAGATCGAGGGATGCTTCTTCCTGCGCCCGATCCAATTTCTGTAATCCTGCGAACACTTCGGTAGTGGCGACAGAAATCAGCGCTGTGCCATGGCCCAGAACGATGGTGATCAGGCTGAGCTTTACAGCGGCTTCGCGAAACAGCATGAGCAAGGAAAGTCCGGTAATGATGCCCGGGAGAATCAACGGCAACAGCACCAGCCGGCGAAAAAGAACCTTCCCGGGAAAGTTTGCTCGATCCAGGGCTAGCGCTGCTGGAATTCCGAACGTCAGGGAGATTGCTACGGCCGCGAGGGCGACCAGGAAGCTGTTCAACACGGAAGTCCAGATGGCATCGTCGGCAAAGAGCATGCGATACCAATCCAGGGTGAGATTGTGGGGCGGGAATCCGCCGACGCCCGAGCCGTTAAACGAGTACACGATCAGCGTGACGATGGGGAGGTAGAGAAAACCGAAAACTGCAATCGCGTGCCAGGGCAACCAGCGGGAGGTGTGACCTGGGCCGCTGCCGCTCATCGGAAGCTCCATTTCTTTTCGAGATTCTCGGAAACGAAAAGAAGCGCGAGCACCAGGAGCAGCATGCAGAGCGAGATCGCGGCGCCCAGTGGCCAGTTGTAAGCGGCGCCAAACAAACTAACGACAATGTTGGAAATCATGATGCCACTCGGCCCGCCTAGTAGAAGCGGCGCCAGAAAATCCCCCAGACTGAGCACAAACGCAAAAGTTGCCCCGGCGAGAACTCCGGGAATAGATAGCGGGAAAATCACTCGCCAGAAAGTTTGAAAAGGAGACGCTCCCAAGTCGTGCGAAGCCTCGACCAGGTTTCGAGGAATATGCTCGAGCGAAGCGTAGATTGGGAGGAATGCAAATGGAGTATAGATGTGAGTAAGCGTCAGTACTACCGCGAACGGACTGTAGAGCAGGAATTCCAGCGGATGCTTTGTCACGTGCATGTACTGCAAAAGCGTGTTAAGGACGCCATCGCTGCCCAGAATAGTCTTCCAGGCATAGGCGCGGACCAGATAGCTCACCCACAGCGGGATAATCACCAACTGATAAAACAGGTCCTTTCTCTTCCCCGCGTGGAACGATAGGTAATAGGCCAACGGATAACCGAGCATCAGTGAAAAAATCATGACTCGGGCTGCGATCCACATAGAGCGAAACAGGGTCTGCAAGTAGACGTTCACGCGGAATAGTTCGCGGTAGTTGTCCAGCGTCCACGAATGAACGATCGTCTGTGTCGGAGAGACCAACCAGAAGCTATAAAAGAAGAGCAACACATAGGGGAAAAGCAGGAATACCGCGACCCAGAGCAGCGGCGGGAGGGTGATGGCGGCTCGGTAGGCGCGAGAGAACAATCAGCTTTTCTCCTGCGATTCACGGACCGGCACGGCATCAGACGGCGAAAATTCCAGGTCGAGATCGCCTTGCCAGTTCTCGTGGCTGGCGGTTCTGACCGAGATCGCCAGGCCATCGGCGCACTCGACCTGCAAAAGGTCAGTGGCACCGTGAAAAGCTTGTTGTCGGATTCTGCCGCGGAAGCGGGCGGTTGCGCCGGTCGGCATTGCCGAGGCCAGCCGGATATTCTCGGGCCGCAATGAGAACAGGCCGGGCCCATCCCGCAGACCAGTCCGCCAGGACAGCGACTGACAGCGGGCGACGCCGTCCTTTACTTCTCCCCGCAGAAGGTTGGTGTGACCGATGAACTGCGCGGTGTAGGCTGTCGCCGGACGGCTATAAATCTCACGCGGAGAAGCTACTTGTTCCAGTTCACCCATGCGGAGCAGTGCAATACGGTCCGACATAACCATGGCTTCTTCCTGGTCGTGGGTGACGAACACGAAGGAAATGCCAACTTCTCGCTGCAGTGATTTCAACTCCACCTGCATCTGCCGGCGGAGATTTGCGTCCAGAGCGGAAAGCGGCTCGTCCAAAAGCAACAGACGCGGACGGTTTATCAGAGCTCGCGCCAGAGCGATGCGCTGCTGCTGCCCTCCGCTGATCTTCGCCGGCTTGGATGAGGCATACGCGGTCATCTTGACCATGGCCAGCGCCTGCTCGACCCGCTCCGCGATTTCATCTTTGGGCTGCTTTGCAACCTTCAAGCCGTAACCGACGTTTTCCGCGACGGTCAAATGTGGAAACAAGGCATAGTGCTGAAACACGGTATTGACTCGGCGTCGGTAGGGAGGCAGGCGGTCAAGCCGGTCAGCGCCCATGATTATTTCTCCCGAGTCCGCGTTCTCGAATCCCGCGATGATTCGCAACAGCGTAGTTTTGCCGGAGCCGCTTTCGCCAAGAATGGTGAGGAACTCGCCTTCGGCGACCTGCAGAGAGATATCGCGAAGCACTGCGGTACGGCCGAATGACTTAGCGACATTGCGGATGGAAAGCAGCGGAGGGCTGGACGACTGCGCCGTGTTGAGCCCCGCGGGTTCGGTGGTGGTCGCCATGTGGTTCGGGGAGGCCGCCAAGATACAGCGCTACATCACTGTGCTGCCTTCACTTCATTCCAGACTTCATTGTATTTGGCCCGGCGCGGCACATTCTGCCAGAAATAAAGCCGCTTCTGATAATTGTCTACGTTGTCAAGATGTAGGCTTTTGACTTCATCGGCTGTCATGAAATGCGCCGCCTGTGGGTTTGCCGGAGTGTAACCGGTCACATCGGTGACCTTCTTCTGAATTTGTGCTTCGATCATGTACTCCAGGAACTTGTAAGCCAAGTCTCTATTTTCACTGCCGGCGGTAATCATCAGATGGTCAATCCAGCCCGTGGTGTTTTCTTTGGGGATGGTCTCGCCGACCGGATAATTGACTTTTCGAAGCTGATTGGTCATCAGCGGCCAACCCATGGCCGCAACCACCTCGTGGTTTTGAAACAGATTTGTCAGCTCGCCGCCGGTTGACCACATCTTCCGGATATTCGGTTTCATCTCCAACAGCTTCTTCTTGACGGCATCGAGTTGCGCGTCGGTAAGGTTGTAGAGTTGGCTCGGATCAGGTTTGTCGTAGCCGAGCACCTGCGCGGCCATGTACACCGTGGACAGATCGTCCCACACCGAGATCTTGCCGCGGTATTTTGGATCCCAGAATATGTTCCAACTCTCGGGTGGCCGTGGAAACGCCGTGGTGTCATAGATCATGGGGTCCGGTCCCCACATGAACGGGACTCCGTAAACCTGTCCCTTCAATCGCACGAGGGGCAGGGAGGTGAGCTGGGGAGAAAGCTGAGAGTAGCCGGGTAACTTCGCGAGATCGAGCGGCGCAGCCAATCCTGCGGATGCGATCGAGGTGGCAACATCACTCGACGGCGAGATGACGTCATAGTTTCCAGCGCTCCCGCCACGCAATTTTGCGACAAGTTCGTCACTCGATCCCATGTAAGAGGCTGAAACTTTGCAATGATTCTGCTCTTCAAAGGCATGCACGAAGGATGAATCAGCGTAGCCTTCCCACACCAGTAAGTTGAGCGTGGCCGTCTTTTTCCCGCACGAGCCAACGATGAAAATCACCGCCACAAGCGGCAACGCCAGCAGGCGCCGGATGATCATTTTGCCTCCGTTGTGGCGGACCCGGTGGGCCACGCCGGCGACTGATAAACGGTTTTTCCGCCGACCATGGTCAACAGAACCTCTGTTTTACCGATTTCGGTAGGCTCGATTTTGAACACGTCCTGCGAGAGCACGATCAAGTCTGCCAACTTGCCCGGCAGGAGCGAGCCTTCGGTTTTTTCCCGATGCCCAGCAAAAGCTGCGCCCAGAGTGTAGGCCCTTATCGCATCTTCCAGGCTGATTCGTTCGTGCGGAACGAAACCACCCGGCGGATTGCCCTCGGTCGTCTGACGGGTCAGCGCATTCTGCACTCCCGGCCAGGGATTCAACGTGACGACGGGCCAATCGCTACCGAACGCGAGCTGGCCACCAGCATTCTCAATGCTGCGCCAGGCCCACGCCCGCTGAACGCGTTCCGGGCCGACGTTTCGCGACCAGACGTTCAGTGTGTCATCGTTGGGATAGGCGTGCAGCGGCTGGAAACTCGCGATCACGCCGAGATTGCCAAAACGCGGGAGGTCGGCTGCAGACGCGTCCTCGATGTGTTCGATGCGGTGCCGGGCGTCCAACCTATGATTGGTGTTTTGCGCAGTTTCATACGCATCCAGTGCCACGCGAATTGCCCGGTCCCCGATCGCGTGGGTGAACACCTGAATGCCATGGCGATCCAGCTCCACGACAGCTTTCATGTATGCATCGTGGTCCCAGAGTAATTCACCTGACGTCGATGGATCATCGGAATAGGGCGCGAGCATGGATGCGGTGTGACTCTCGATGACTCCGTCAAGGAAGAATTTGGCCGCTCCCGCCGCAATCCATTGGTCGTGGTAACGGCGCCGTGCTTCCCCGATCTCCCGCAGGTTCCTGTCAGTAAGAGTCGGAGGCTCCATGTAATAGGCCATGTACATACGCAGGGTCAGATCGCCGGTACGGCGCAACTGGTCGTACAGTTCAACATTCTCCAAATCACTGATGGCGATGCCTAGATTGCCGGCGCAGTGGACCCGCACCAAGCCGACGCGATTCGCTTCTTTGAGACTCTGGCGGATGCCTCGCAACTTTTCTTCTCGGGTTGGCAAGGGAATCACGCGCTCGAAAATGCCATCTGCAGGATCCTCTTTGATGACACCCGTGGGCTCGCCGGTCTTGGGATCACGCATAATGCCGGGCACCGGGTCGGTCGGCTGTCGCGTGATTCCAGCGAGTTGCAGGGCCCTACTGTTCGCCCACCAGGTGTGGCCGTCAAACGCCTCCAAATAGACCGGCCGGTCGGGAACGATTTCGTCCAGGTACTTCTTGTCGGGAAGTGCAGCCGCGCCAAACATCGGGTAGGACCATCCCCGTCCCAGGATCCACGGCTTCTCCGGATGCGCTGCGGCGTATGTTTTTACCTGCTGCTGCAATCCGGCGAGAGTTTGCGTGTCCTCAATAACAATTTGTTGCGCATTCATCGAGCCTTCGAGGAAATGGATGTGACTGTCGGTGAAGCCGGGAAGGACCAGTCGTCCGCCCACATCAATCACCTGAGTGGTCGCACCACGATAGGACGCAATGTCTTTGGTTGCGCCGACGGCGACAACCTGCTCTCCTCGGATCGCAAGCGCCTCCGCCCACGGCTGCCGTCGGTTGACCGTGTAGATCCTCGCATTGACCAGGATCGTGTCCGCCTTGTGGGTCTGGGCGAGCGCGAGGACAACCCACAGGCCCGTCGTTCCCAGCACAAAAGTTATCTGCCGAAAACAGCGAGTGAAGTCCGTGGCATCGAACAAAACAATTCTCCTCGATGTACCCCTCAATTAAGACGCGCTCTTAACTAAAAAGTCGGCGGCGTGTTCACCCATAACACCCAGGTTTCAGCCCGGCCCGGATTTTCCCAGCGATGCGGCGTCGCGCTCTCGAAGTAAAAACTGTCACCGCTCTTGAGCTGGTACTCCTCATCATGAAGTGAAATCTGTAGTTGCCCACGCAATATGTACAAAAATTCCTCACCTTCGTGGGCGTAGGATTCGCCGCTGCCGGCTCGCGGGGCAATGCGAAATAAGTGTGGCTCCATTACCGTATTTCCCCATGCCAGCAGTTCCATGCGGACGCCCGGGCCAGCCTCAAGAACTTTACGCCCGCCGGGCGGCACCACTCGGCTCTGGGATTTTGCGGCGTCGAAGAAATCAAGGATGTTAGTTTTGTAGAAGCGAGCCAGTTTGCGCAGGGTGCTTACCGAGGCACTCATGTGCGAACGTTCCAAAGCGCTGAGGAACCCCAGCGAAATGCCCACCGATCGTGCAACCTGGGCGAGAGAAAGCGCACGCTTGGTGCGCAATTGGCGGAGATGAACGCCGATCGCGCCAGGCGCACCGTTGGGCGTTGGCCGCACCAATCCCTCCCGCTTGAGGGTTTGCACGATGGCGGGCGCGTTCAGTCCCCGAACCCGGCGCAAAAAACGTGCCCGTTTGAGCAGCGTTACATCTTCCGCGCTGTAGAGGCGATACTTGCTGGCGGAACGCCGGGGCCGCGTGAGGCCAAGACTCTCCCAGGAGCGGATCACCGATGGAGAAACGCCGACCAGGCGGGCGACATCGCCAATTTTCAAGTAAGGTTCAGGATTGGCCGGTTTCATTTCGAAACTGCTCTCTCCGCTCAACTATTAAGTGTTCAGGGGGAATCGGTATTTTTTGCTTGACAGTTTACGGCGCGCCCTCTAACCTTGCGCGATTATAGCAAGGTTTGCCACGAGCGCAAGGCCCGTCATTGTCAGTTCGACAATAATTTCCGTCCGTGATCTGGAGGCTTCGATGCCGTCGTCGAGAGCACGCTCGATCTCTTGGCTGATTCTCCTCTTTTGTCTGGCGAGTTCAGCGCTTGTATTGGCGCAAGGTACCGGCGGCCGAATCCTCGGCCGGGTGGCAGACTCCACCGGCGCCGTGCTGGGGGGGGTCACCGTCAACCTAACCAATGAAGCGACTGGTGTAAGCAGCACGACGCAAACCAACGGCACCGGCGACTATTCGTTCCCGCAGGTCGCGGTCGGTACATATCGCTTGGAATTTAGTTTGGCTGGTTTCAAGAAAAACGTGCAGTCGGCTTTGAATGTTGATCTCAACCAGGTCGTGACGGTCAACTCGATACTCCAGATCGGCCAGACCAAGGAGACCGTTGAAGTTACCTCGGAAGCGCCGCTGGTGGACACGAGTAGTACGCAACTGGGTTCTGTTATGGACTCCAAACAGGTCTCGCAGTTGCCGCTGAACGCGCGCGATACCTATCAGCTTCTTCAATTGCAGCCGGGCGTGCAAGGCGTAGGCGGCTCGGACCTCTTTTATGGCAGCAATACGTCGGGTGCGGTCTCCGTCAACGGGGGACGCGGGCGCTCCAATAATTTCAGCGTGAACGGCGGAGATGGCAACGACCTGTTTGTCAATGGGCCGGCCATACAACCCACTCCGGACAGCATTGCTGAATTTAGAGTACTTTCTAATACCTTCGATGCCGAGTACGGCCGTAATTCCGGCGCGGTCATCAACGTTGTGACCAAGTCAGGCACTAATCAATGGCACGGCAGCGCCTACGAGTTCTTCCGCAACAAGGTGCTCGACTCAAAGGGATTTCTGGATCCGTTCATACCAGACAACAAACAAAACCAGTTCGGGGGCACTTTTGGCGGCCCGATCAAAAAGGACCGGACCTTCATCTTTACTTCCTATGAGGGACGCCGCATCGTCCAGGGCATTACCGGTGATCCAACGGTCGTGCCAACGGCGGCTGAGCGTGTGGGGGATTTTTCTGGCGGGCTTGCGCCCACTGACGCGAATTTCGTCCCGTTTGCGGGAGCCGTCACTACAGACGCCTTCGCTTCAATCCTGAACGCGCGGTGTGGTACCGGTATTCCACTTCCATCGAGCTTTGGCAGCCTAAATCCAGTACCAACGCAACTGCTTTATTCCAACATTTTCCCGGGCAACAAAATTCCGACCACCTGCTTCGACCCGGTTGCGTTGAGCCTGATGAATCAGTTTGTGCCATGTCCTAACGCCGACCCAAATTGCTCAAACTTGTCCAGCCCTGACAACATTTTCCAATCCATTCCAAACGATCACCAGCGTGGCGACCAATTCACGGTCAAGTTGGATCATCACATCAACAGCAGTCAGAACCTGGCCGCGTATTACTATTTCAACGATCTCAATGACCGCCAGCCCTTTACCAAATTTCAGGCGCCATCCGCCAACTTGTTACCGGGATTTGGCGATATCAACAAGACTCGTTCTCAGCAGGTGAACATCAGCCATACCTGGACCATAAATTCCACTATGGTCAACGAAGCCCGCGCCACCTACTTCCGGGAAAGCCAAGGCACCTTTCTACATCCGCAGTTCACAAAAAACGTCACGGATGTATGCAATGGGCCAGCGGTACCGTTCTGCTTTACCGGCACCACAGACACCCCTGGCGTCATAACCCCCGATCGCAAGGTTGGCATTACTCCGGGGCTGGGGCCAAACCACGAGGGCGTTCCCGAGATCGCTGTTTCGGGTGGTTTCACGATCGGCAACGACTTCGAGGGTGAATTGCCACAGACCGGCAACACCTACCAGTTTGCGGACAACGTCACCAAGGTGAAGGGCAACCACACCATGAAGTTTGGCGCTGATTTCAGAGTTCAGCGGTTTGTCCAAACCTTATTCTTTGCGCCCCAAGGTGACTATTCGTACTTTGGAGGTGGACCGAACGACTTTGCCGCCACGCGTAGCTCTGATGGTTCCTCGAATTTCTTTCCCAACTACCTCATGGGTTTAC
>Ga0207116_10044_pt1 | contig 33406 bp, 27 predicted proteins | sample Alteio_BWMinHeat_44_FD_153550 | JGI IMG/M metagenome (GOLD analysis project Ga0207116, IMG submission 153550) | Enriched cells from forest soil in Barre Woods Harvard Forest LTER site, Petersham, Massachusetts, United States -... | ecosystem: Environmental > Terrestrial > Soil > Temperate forest >... | reverse complement strand
AGGAAGAACCACTGGTTCCAGCGGTAGTACTCAGGCAGGCAGGTGGTGACTTCGCGCTGCCAGTCGAAAGCAAAGCCGAGGCGCTTGAACTGCGCTTTCATGTTCGCGATGTTGGCCAGCGTCCAGTCGCGCGGAGGAGTGTTGTTCTTAATGGCCGCATTCTCCGCCGGCAGGCCAAACGCATCCCACCCCATGGGATGCAGCACGTTATAGCCGTTCATCCACATGTAGCGCGCCAGCACATCGCCAATGGCGTAGTTGCGCACGTGTCCCATGTGCAGCACTCCCGAGGGATAGGGCAGCATCTCGAGCACGTAGTACTTCTTTTTCGAGGAGTTGGATTCCGCCTGGTACAGGGTGTCGTCGCCTGCCCAGCGTTCAAACCATTTTTTTTCAATGACCTGGGCGTCGTAGCGGTCGGGGACTGTCGTCGAAGGGTTCGGATCCGGCATAGTAGGCATTCGCTTGAAAACAGGTAATTTTTGATTTTACAACGAGTAAAGAGTTAAAAACTTTGCACACGTGAAGCGGCCAGGTCTTACAGGCTTCTGGACTCAACCCCTTTGAATAAAACGAATTAGGCAGGGATTTCCGGGCCCGCGCATTGGCGCTCAGATTGCTATGTCTGGTATAAGCATTATGTCTATTATTTCAATAGGGTATAATCCATACGAACGGACCGGGAGACCCGAACCTATGAAAGTTTCGCAAAAAGGCTTGTATGCTTTGCAGGCGCTGATCATGCTGGCACGGCATGCCAACCAGGGATCGATCAAAATTCGCGATATCGCCTACGAAGAGAACCTGCCGGAAAAGTTTCTCGAACTGATCCTAGTGGAACTCAAGAACGCCCGCATCGTGGACAGCGTCCGCGGTGCCAAGGGCGGGTACCAGTTGCGGCGCAAGGCGTCGGAGATTCGTCTGAGTGAAATCATGCGGCTCATTGATGGCCCGCTCGCGCCCTTCGGCGATGCCGACTCGTTGCGCGCGCTGATCGAGAATGATGGAAGCCACCGGGCGCTCTACCAGGTATTCCTGCAAGTGCGTGATGCGGCGGCGTACATCTTGGAGAGCACGACGATCGCGGACATCGCCCGCACGCCTTCAAGCCCTTCCAAGAAATCAAAACCTCGCAAGAACGGGAAGAAGACACGATCGCGCGTCTCAACGGCCAAAGCACAGGAGGCAAGCACAAAAGAAACACAAGCTGGTTCCGGGGAAACAAAAATACTACTGCTCAAGAAGGAACACGTTTCATGAGAGGCCGGATCACTTTCGCAGCTCTGCTGTTGATGGTCAGCGCTTTCTTGACACCGGTTTGTGGGCAGACAGTAGTGCGCATCGGCGCATTTCCGAACATCACCCATCCTCAAGCCATGGTCGGCAAAAGTAACGGCTGGTTCGAAAAGGCTCTCGGTCCCAGCGTCAAGATTGAATGGAAGAGCTTCAACGCTGGTCCATCGGCCATCGAAGCTCTGTTCGCGGGCGCGATCGATATGACTTATATCGGGCCGAATCCGGCGATCACCGGCTACGTCCGGTCACAGGGCGAGGCTCTGCGAGTCGTGGCTGGGGCGACCAGTGGCGGCGCCGCGCTGGTGGTCCGCAACGACGCGGGCATTCAAAAACCAGAGGATTTTCACGGTAAGCGCGTGGCATCCCCGCAGTTGGGCAACACGCAGGACGTGGCCTTGCGCGCCTGGCTCCGAGCTCACGGCATGAAGCCGGCTGACAAGGGCGGCGATGTGATGGTGATGCCGCTAGCAAATCCAGACCAGCTCACACTGTTCCAGAAGAAGGAGCTCGATGCGGCCTGGGCTCCGGAGCCTTGGGCCACCCGCCTCATCAAGGAAGGCAACGGGCGGCTGTTTCTCGACGAGCGCGATCTTTGGCCGAAAGGGCAGTTCATCACCGCGCACTTGATCGTGAGCACAAAGTTTCTTCACGAACATCCCGACGTGGTGAAGAACTTTATCCGCGCTCACGTGGAGTTGACGGACTGGATCAACGGCCATCTGCCCGAAGCCAAGAAGATGCTCAACGCGCAAATCCAGAAAGAAACTGGGAAAGCTCTTTCTCCCGCTGTGCTCGATGAGGCCTTTGCGCGGTTGCAGGTCACCTACGACCCGCTCAGCTCTTCCCTGCTGACTGCGGCACGCTCTGCCTTTGAAGCAGGTTTCCTCGGAAAGGCGATGCCAGACCTTTCCGGAATGTACGACCTCACGCTTCTCAATCAGGTCCTGGCCGAGAAAAAACTGAAGGCGGTCCAATGAGCACTACTCCGAATCTTGCTCGAAGCTCGGAACATCCGATACCCGCGAACCTCGGCGGTTCTCTCGCACGGGCGAATCGTCCGTCGCGAGCCGCACTCGTGAATTCTCACGTGGAATCCGCCATCCCTAAACTGTGGCTACAGAATCTCTCGCTGAAATATAAGACCAGCGGTGGAGAGCGGCTGCTCGCGCTCGATAGCATCGATTTACAAGTGCGCGCCGGCGAGTTCCTATGCGTCGTCGGCCCCTCCGGCTGCGGTAAAAGCACCTTGCTTTATCTGATCGCAGGTTTGCACGAACCAACTTCCGGAAACGTCTTGATGGATGGCAAGAAAGTGCAAGGCACAGGCACGGACCGCATCATGATTTTCCAGGAACACGGACTTTTTCCATGGCTGACGGTTGAGGAAAACGTTGAGTTCGGCATGAAGATGAAAGGTGTCAAGAAGGCCCAGCGGCAGGAGCAGGTGCGCGAATATCTGAAGCTGGTGCATCTTCAAAAGTTCCAGAAGAGCTACATTCATCAGCTTTCGGGCGGCATGCGACAACGTGTGGCGATTGCAAGAGCTTTGGCGACGGAGCCCGATGTCCTGCTGATGGACGAACCCTTTGCCGCGCTCGACGCACAAACGCGCGATTTGCTGCACGACGAATTGGAACGCATTTGGGCGCAAACCGGACGCACCATCGTCTTCGTCACCCACAATGTACGCGAAGCGGTTCGCCTCGGAGATCGCGTGGCGGTGCTCACGTTCCGGCCGGGCCGCTTGAAGCGCGAATACAAGATCGACCTCCCGCGCCCGCGCCAGCTTGAGGACATGGCAGTGGCCGGAACGGCCCGCGACATCCTGAACGATCTGCGTGAGGAAATCGACAAGAGCCTGGAGGCGGAGTACAACGATGAAGCGCGTCGCTAGGCAGGTAATCTTTTACGGCGTACTGATTGGTCTTTGGGCGTTGATCGCCAGGCTGCGCATTTGGCCACCGTATGCCTTTCCTGCTCCCTGGGCTGTCGCTGAAGCCTTGTGGGCAGGCCTCACGGACGGTAGTTTTTTCGTCGCTATCAAGACCAGCATGCGCCACATGTTACTCGGCTATAGCATTTCCGTGGTACTGGGCACCTTACTGGGCCTGGGCCTCGCCGGAAACCGCTTTCTGGAGCAAACCTTTGGCGGCCTGTTGGTGAGCCTGCAAAGTATGCCCAGCATTTGCTGGCTTCCCCTGGCAGTCTTGTGGTTCGGACTCTCCGAGAATGCGATTCTCTTCGTAATCGTGATGGGTTCGACTCTGTCGGTCACCATCAGCATGGAGACCGGCCGTAAACAAATGCCCAAGATCTACAGCATGGCAGGCCGGAACCTGGGCGCGCGCAAGTGGAGGCTGTTCTACAACGTGATGCTGCCCGCAAGCATGCCCTACATCGTGACTGGACTGAAGCAGGGATGGGCCTTCGCCTGGCGCTCACTGTTCGCGGGCGAGATGCTCACTGTAACTCTCGGATTGGGCCAGCAGTTGAACGCTGGCCGTGACACGAACGATATGAACCTCGTGATTGCCGTCATGATCCTGATTGTAGCCATCGGATACGTCGTCGATGGATTGCTGTTCCGCTCGGTGGAGCGGCGGCTCCAACACAAGTGGGGTCTACTGCCATCAACATAAGCTTGCACACGCCGTAGGTTTGCACGCCCTCCCCCGAGAGCTAACGCATTCCGTAATCTAAAAACTCTAAGGAGCTCAACCAACATGGTCCGCAGATTATTGTCTATTATGTCAGTTATGTTAATAGTATTACTTTCATTGTCTTCCGCGCAGGCACAAGCCCCCAGGAAGAAACGCCCGGCGGCCAAGCCCGCCACCACTGCCACTACAACCGCGGATGTCCAGCAGCTCAAGGACCTCGTCTCTTCCCAGCAAAAGCAGATGGAGGAGCAGCATCAGCAAATGGAGCAGCTAAAGTCACAGCTCCAGCAACTGGTCGACGCCACGCAGCAGGCCAACGCTGCGGCGCAACGAGCGCAGACCACGACCGACCAAGCCCAATCCACGGCGACGCAAGCCCAAAAGGATGCTGCCGAAGCACAGCGTTTGGCTGATCAAGCGTCCGAGAATGCGGTGGAGGCCAAAACCGGCCTCGCACTGATCAAGACCTCCGAAACCGACAACGTGAAGCGTCTGGGCACGCTGGAGGGTATTACAGGCCGCTTTCGCTGGACTGGCGATGTCCGCGTACGCGGTGAGAATTACCAGCAATCTTGCGCTGCCTGCTTCGACCGCAACCGCGCCCGCATTCGCGTGCGTCTTGGTCTCGAAGGACGTTTAGGCGAAGACTTTACCGGCGGCCTCGCCTTCGCAACCGGTTCCCTGGGCGATCCCACTACCACTAACGAAACTCTCACCAATTTCTTCGATCGCAAGACTATCGGTCTGGATCGCGGGTACATCACCTACCAGCCGGTTGCCCACTCATGGCTTCAGCTGACGGGCGGAAAGTTTGCCTACACCTGGAACCGCACCTCGGCCACGTTTGATCCTGACATCAATCCTGAGGGATTCGTCGCAAAAGTCTCCTTTGACTTGAAGACTCCGGTAGTTAAGAACTTCACGGTCCAAGCGATCAATCTGCTGTACAGCGAGAACAACAACTCCAAGCTGGCTTACAACAATACTCATGATTCCTTCGCAGCGGGCGGCCAGGTCTCAAGCAAGCTGGACTTCGGATTCATGACCAGCACCCCGTCGTTCACCCTCCTCAACTGGCGAAATGTGGATGCCATCTTGAACGCGTCCGCCTTCGCCGTACAGGCGACGACGACCGGAAACTCACCGACTTCACCAACTCCTGTTACGGGACTACCGACACCCGGAGAAGGCCCCGGATGCTCTGGCGGACTGAACCTGCCCACGGTTGCGCCGTGCGCTTTCGCGGCCAACGGCATGACCAACGCCACAACGGTCGATGCCAAGGGCGCGGTGCATTTCCTTTCCGGCTTCCTCTATGCGGACTTGATTCTCAACAACCAGATCAAGACAGGCCTCAGCCGTCTGCCGCTGAATATCCTTCTGGAATATGAGAACAACCTGGACGCGGCCGCGCATCCGCTCGACGCTAAAGGCAATCCCACGACTCTGGGCAGCCAGTCGCACGCTTACTTGATCGACGTGAGTGTCGGCCAGAGCAAGAACAAGAACGATTTTCAGGTTGGCTACGCGTTTGAACGCCAGGAGCAGGACTCGATCCTGGCCTCGTTCGCGGAAAGCGATCAGCGCGCGCCGACAAATATCCTTCAGAACCGCATCTACGCCCAGTGGCGTCTGCACCAAAACGTCCTGGCCAGCTACACCTACTGGATCGGCCGCACCTTGAACAGCAACCTGGAACACTCGGTGCTGGCCCCGGGAACCGTGGCAGGCACGCAGGAACCGTACTTGCGGCGTATGCAGTTTGACTTGATCTATTCGTTCTAGTTCTAGGTCAGGCTGTAAATCAGGCGGCTATCCTAAGCGGCAGGGATGGCCGCCTGATCTCACTTCGGTCTTTGCCGTGCGCCGTCCAGATCCATCAGGGAGAAGCTTCTAGCTTGGCCGACAGTTCTTCTCGAAGTTCGCAACCACTCTTGTGAGTTTTCATCATGGAAGCCGCCAGATTGAGAATCCTCTGGGCAGCTTGCTCTGTGCTCACACCGCGAGTGTGGATATTCGAGATGAGGTTCCGATTGGCGTCGGCATCCCCCACTTTCGGCCGGTAAGCCATATAGGCAGACAGGCTTTCGGCAGTTGCCAACCCCGGACGCTCGCCGATCAGGAGGACGACAACTCTCGGACTCAACAACTCGCCAATCTCGTTGAGAATGCCAACCCGGCAGTGACGAATCACAAACATTGGACCAAACGTCCAGCCTCGAGTCTTTGCTCCTTCGCACAGGAGCGGCAAGAGTTGAGGAATTTGGGTGGCAACCGCGGTCACGGAGAGACCATCACCAATCACGATTTGTAAATCGTTTCCCACGGTGCAACACCGGCTCACTTCCGCGCGGGACGCGTCATTCAGGTGACGGCCTAAATCGGGACGCAAGAGATACTCATCCTTGCTCGTTGCCTGGGTGCAGACTTCAAACAGATTCCACTTGCGCACGAAGTCATCGCCGGGACCGGTGAAGAGATTCAACTCCGCGCGTACGGCATCGCGGGCAGCGGCATGTGCCTCGCGCAGCTCCAGTTGAGTATTGGTTCGATACGCTACCCCACTGCGCCCTGCCAGCAGGCGCGCCGGAGTTCGCGCGCGCACCTTCTTCACAATCTCGGGTAAGTCGCCACTCTGGACGAGGGTCAGGGCGAGCTTGTCTTTGTCCCCCATTCAGACTGTCCTCTCCAAGGACGACTCTAAGCCGTGCATTAGTTGTCGCCGTGCAGACGAATCAAGAGACGCGGGCTCGGTACCACGATAGATCCCCATACTCTGCAGCCAAATCAGGAACTCCGGCGCAGGACGCAGCTGGAAGAGGCGCCGTGCGGCCAATGCGTCGTGATAGCTGGTGGATTGATAATTCAACATCACGTCGTCGGAACACGGAACGCCCATGAAATAGTTGCAGCCCGCAGCCGTCAAAAGCAGCAGCAGGTTGTCGGCGGAGTTTTGGTCAGCGGCAGCGTGATTCGTGTAGCAGACATCGCATCCCATCGGCAAGCCCAGCAACTTACCCATGAAATGGTCTTCAAGCCCAGCGCGGATGATCTGCTTTTCATCGTACAAATACTCCGGCCCGATGAAGCCGACGACACTGTTCACGAGAAAAGGCTGGAAGGCTCGGGCGACTCCGTAAGCTCGCGCTTCGAGCGTCAATTGATCGACCCCGTGATGCGCCTCGGCGGACAGAGCGCTGCCTTGACCGGTTTCGAAGTACATCACGTGATCCCCCACCCAGCAGACATCCCGTTGGCGATGATGCTCGAGAACCCGTTCGCGGCCCTCGCGCAGCATGTTCAGAGTGATTCCGAAGCTGCGATTGGCCGCTTCTGTACCCGCGACAGACTGGAACAGAAGATCTACCGGCGCCCCGCGCTCCAATGCGGCGAGCTGCGTAGTGATATGCGCGAGGCAACAAGTTTGCGTAGGGATTTCGTATGTATCCACCAGGCGATTCAAAGCCGAAAGAATCGAGTGGACCGTCTCCACCGAGTCCGTGGCAGGATTCACGCCGAGGACTGCGTCTCCGCACCCGTAAAGCAGTCCCTCGAATGCAGACAGAAGAATGCCGCCGATGTCGTCAGCCGGGTGATTGGGTTGCACACGGATGCCTAACACCCCGCGCTCCCCCATCGTGTTGCGGCAGCGCGTGACATTGCGGATTTTGGCGGCTGCTAGCACCAGATCCTTGTTGCTCATGAGCTTGGCGACTGCAGCCGCAATTTCAGGGACGATGGCCTTTTGAATCTGCCGTAGCTGAGTGTCTGTGGTGCCGTCATCCAAAAGGAATTCGCGAAACTCCCCGACAGTCATACTTCCGATGGCGCGGAAAGCTTCCCGGTCGAATGTGTCCAGAATGAGGCGGGTGACATCGTCCTCTGAAGGGTCGATCAGGGGGCGGCGAACAATCTCATCCAGCGTTAAGTCCGCAAGTTTGCGTTTCGCCGCGACTCGCTCTCGTTCCGATCGCGCCGCGATGCCAGCCAACTGGTCGCCAGATTTCTCCTCGTTGGCTTTGGCAAACAGTTCGCGGAGATCGGAGAAGTCGAATCGCTCGATCATGGGGTGCGGTCACTCCAGAGACCCCATGTTATCGAAAAGTCGCGAGCGTCGTGCCAGTGTTTGTCGGATTGTCCGGTTGCGCGTTCCCCTCCCCGCACCACGGCCAGTTTGCTCCACCGCTCCCACCCAGCTAGACTTAAGTTTTGGAGAATCGCCATGTTAGTCGTCATGCAATCCCACGCTACGGACGAGCAGATACGCGCCGTCTGCGAGAAGATCGAATCGCTGGGCTACCGCGCCCACCCAATGCCGGGCGAACAGCGCACCGCCATTGGGATCACTGGAAACACCGGAGTTGTTGAACCCGGAACGCTCGACGAAATGCCCGGAGTGCAGGAACTCATTCGCGTCTCCAAACCCTACAAGCTGGTAAGCCGGGACGTGAAGCCGGACAACACCGTCATTACCTTCCCCGGCAGTGACGCCACCATTGGCGGCCATACCTTGGCCATCATGGCGGGCCCGTGCAGCGTGGAGAGCCGCGAACAGGCGTTTGCCGTGGCGGAACGGGTACATCGCGCGGGAGCGCAATTTTTTCGCGGAGGTGCCTACAAGCCGCGCACTTCACCTTATGCGTTTCAGGGCCTCGCGGAAGAAGGCCTGAAGATTTTGGCGGACATCCGAACGCAGTTTGGCTTGCGCATCATAACGGAAGCTATCGATAACGAGTCGCTGGAACTGGTGGAAGCTTATGCCGACATCATTCAACTTGGCGCGCGCAACATGCAGAACTTCTCGCTCCTCAAACGCGCTGGCCGTACCAAGAAACCGGTGATGCTGAAACGCGGCTTGTCGGCGACGCTGGATGAATTTCTTATGGCGGCCGAGTACATCATGAGCGAGGGCAACTACAACGTCATCCTGTGCGAGCGCGGAATCCGCACGTTTGCCGACCACACGCGCAACACGCTCGATCTGAGTATTGTTCCGGCAGTGCAAAAGCGCAGCCATCTGCCGATCATTGTTGACCCCAGCCACGGTACCGGCAAGCGGCATAAAGTTACTCCGTTGTCGCGGGCGGCTGTCGCCGTGGGAGCCGATGGACTGATGGTCGAGGTGCATTGCGATCCCGATCACGCGCTCTCCGATGGCGCGCAGTCCCTATATCCCGATCAACTCGACGAGTTGATAGCGCAGGTGCGCCAGATCGCCCCGGTCGTGGGACGCTCGGTAGCAGCGCAGCCCGTACCAATTCCAGTGCCACGTTGAGTCCCCTGCTGCCTTGAAAAAACTTCTGCTACTTCTCGTTGTGCTCGGCGCGGGCGCGCTGGGCTATTGGTATTTCTATTCGACGGCGCTTGCCGACCGTGGTCCGCTTTACCGCGAATACGCCTACATCACCAACGGCGGCAGCAACACCGTCAGCGTGATTGATCTGCGGACGTTTAGTCCGGCAATGACGATTTCAGTCGGATTGAATCCCACCGGCGTGACCGCCAACACGTTGAAGAACGAAATTTATGTGGCCAACACCGCTTCGCACAACGTGAGCGTGATCGACACCGTGCGGAATCAAGTTGTGGCGACGATCGGAGTCCACGGGCGTCCATACTTCATCGACGTTTCCACAGATGGAAAACGTGGATACGTTGCAAACTCGGCTTCTAATAACATTTCGGTTATCGACCTCGACAAACGCGCCGTGATCGCAACTGTGCGCGTGGGCGCAAGCCCGGGCAAGGCAGCCATCACGCCGGATGACGCCACGATCGTGGTGAGCAATAGGGGAGACAATACGGTCTCACTGGTGGCCACAGAAGGCTCTGCCGTTCGCGCGACGATTAGCGTGTGTACAGCCCCGGAAGATATCGCCATCACTCCTGACTCCAGCGAGGCCTTTGTCTCTTGCTCGGGATCAAATCAAGTGGCAGCAGTCGACTTGAAACAAGCGCGCTTGCTGGCGCTGCTCGACGTCGGCAAAACTCCCGCACACTTGGCGCTCAAGCCCGATGGCGGAGAACTCATCGTCAGCAACTTCGACGGAGAGAGTGTTTCGTTTATCGAGACAAACTCGAATGAAGTCGCGGGCACGCACCTGGTTGGCAGCAAACCGGCGCACGGGTTGGTCAGTCCGGACAGCGCGCGTCTCTACGTCAGCAACTTTGGCTCGAATAGCGTCGCCATCTACGACATTGATTTCGGCCGCGTCATAGCTACGGTTTCGGTCGGAAGCCAGCCGGATGGGTTGGCGCTCACCCCGGATGCCAACCATCTGCTGGTACTCGACTCTGGATCGGGAGACGTTACGGTGATTGAAAAACGTGTCCCCAAGAAATTTGAAAAGGGCGAATACTTTTTGCTGACCATGATTCCCGTCGGCCTAAACCCGAATGGAATCGCAGTCAAATCCTTCCGCTTGCCGCCGCCCACGAAGTAGTTTCGCTAGAGGAACGGGCGTCCTCGCCCGTGCAAGCACACAAAACTCCTTCTACGATCGTGGTTTAGTGGCAACCCTCGAGAGCACACGGGCGGGGACGCCCGCGCCTCCATCGTCCGTTTGTGGTTGGACCTGCTCCCTGAAAGCACTACGACGCCGTCACCTTGGCGCAAAGCTTATCGAAAGCTCCAGTCAGATCGGCGGCAATCGTCGCAGCATCCCGGCTTTCGATCTGGCTGCGCTGCATCATGTAGACGAGCTGGCCATCGCGCAGTATCCCGATCGACGGCGACGAGGATGGGTATCCTGTGAAGTAGCCGCGCGCTTTATCCGTGGCCTCACGGTCCTGCCCGGCGAACACACTGTAAACTTTGTCGGGCTTCACGCCATGCTGCAGCGCCTGCCTCACAGCCGGACGCATCTTGCCAGCGGCGCATCCGCAAACGGAGTTTACGATCACCATCGCGGTGCCGGGTTGGTTGAAGAGTGCGGCATCGACGGCCTCGGGTGTACGAAGTTCTTCCACACCCGCGCGTGTCAGTTCCTCGCGCATTGGAATCAACATGATTTCTGGATACATCGGCATAACGTTCTCTCACCTCAGAAGTACTGATTCCATTGTATAGCCCCGCCCCAGCCGTAACGCAGTAATCCACAGCGGACGCACCTTAGTTATGAATGCGGTCGGCTTCGGCTGTGTATATTGACTGACGTATGGTCCTGCTGGAAAACATCGCGCTGGCTCCGCTCACCACCCTGCAAGTGGGTGGCGCGGCACGGTATTTTGTCGAAGCGACCAGCGAAACCGAGGTGCGGTTAGCAGTAAGCTGGGCGCGGTCGCGGGATGTTCCGCTATTTGTTCTGGGTGGAGGCAGCAATTTGGTGGTCTCGGATGAAGGCTGGCCGGGCTTGGTACTAAAGATTTCAATTTATGGCATCAAGGAGCGCGAAGAACAGAGTCGAAGCCTTTTTGAGGTTGGAGCCGGCGAAGAATGGGACCGGTTTGTGTCGCATGCCGTGACCAAGAATTGTGCCGGCATCGAATGCATGAGCGGGATTCCGGGCAGCGTCGGCGGCACCCCGGTACAGAATGTGGGAGCGTATGGGCAAGAGGCGTCAGAGACGATTCGCAGCGTCCTAGCGCTTGATCTTGAAAACATGCAGACACGCGAGATCGCAGCGTCCGATTGCGGGTTTTCCTATCGCGCCAGCATTTTTAACACGACCCGGCGCGGGCAATACATCCTGCTGCGGGTCACGTATGCGCTGCTTCCCGGCGGAGTGCCCAGCATCAAGTATGCGGATTTGCAGAAGTATTTCTCAGGCTGGAAAGGACAGCCCACCCTGGCCCAGACGCGCGATGGGGTGCGAACCATTCGCGCTAGCAAGGCGATGCTCATTACGCCAGGGGATGAAGATTGCCGCAGCGCGGGGTCTTTTTTCAAGAATCCCGTGCTCGGGGAAGCCGAGTACGAAGAACTAACAAAGCGGGCGGCGGAACGGAATTTGCAGGTGCCGAGTTATCCGATGCCCTCCGCGCAGCGCAAAGTTTCGGCGGCATGGCTGGTGGAGCATTCTGGCTTCGCGAAAGGCTTTGCTTTCGGTGCCGTGGGCATCTCGCGGAAACATGCGCTGGCGATTGTGAATCGAGGCGGAGCCACGGCCGCGAATATCTTCGACTTGAAGTACATGATTGAACAACGCGTCCGCGAGCAATGGGGCGTGCAATTGGTTCCGGAACCGGTGTTCGTGGGGTTTGGAGACTCATCAACCTCGTAACTGAAATGCCCGGAAGGTAAAATGGCGGCGCAGATCGTACGCAGACCCGGGATTGCTGCTCTGCCGTTCTGAGTAAGCCCAGTCCTGCATTCTGCGCCGACTCCATCCCTATCGGCAAAAACGTGCGCGCTGCACAGTCCGTTGGCACACCGAAGGTATTGGTGGGAGAGTGCCGGTCGCTTCAGTCTTCAGTCCACCCTCATCGCGAGATGCGCGGTTCGTTGAATCACTTTCAAGAACATGGCACGGGTGAGCTTCCCCGTCTGCGTGTTCTGGTTCGAAGGATGATACGAAACCTGAAGGATGCGTCCGTCGGCCATGACATATTCCGCTGCGTGCTCGAACCCATACGGATTCTTGCTGGCGATAATGCCCTGGCGTTTCAGGTAGTTCAGGTAGGCCTCGAATGCGATGCGGCCGAGCACAAGCACAACTTTGAGGCGCGGGAGAGCTTCGATCTCCCGGTCCAGAAACGGCGCGCAGTTGGCGATTTCGGCCGGCAAAGGCTTGTTCTGAGGAGGAACACAGCGTACTGCGGCTGTAATGTAGGCATTTCGAAGCTCGAGACCATCGCCGCGATGAGTGCCGGTCGGCTGCGAAGCAAACCCCACTTCGTGCAGCACTGGGTACATGAAGTTTCCGGAAGCATCGCCCGTGAAGGGCCGCCCGGTGCGGTTGGAGCCGTGCGCACCAGGAGCGAGACCCAAAATCAGCACAGCTGCCTGCGGATCGCCGAAACCGGGTACCGGCTTACCCCAATATTCGCATTCGCGGTAGGCGCGACGTTTTTCGCGGGCGATCAGTTCGCGGTACGCAACCAGACGTGGGCACAAGGCGCAGGCGACGACTTCGCGATTCAGGATTGTGAGGGCGTTAGGCACGGGCTTAAGACTTAAAGTTACAACAATGGCCGCCAACGAACCCCGGATATGCTCCCCCGCTAACCGCTTGACAGCAGAGTGCCAGTGGCATAGTTTCACACGCAACGCCTCTGGCGTCCATCTTGGTCTCCGCCAGGTTTAGGGAGGATTACGCGATGCAGCATGATCGACAACCTGGGACACGCGCGTTTGCTGTGCTGGCTGTATTTGTTCTGGCACTATCTGTGCTGTCCGTGACTGCCTTTGCAAACAGTGAACCCAAGGCCTACCCGGAAGAAGGCAAAATCGTGGCAACTGGCCTCAATGAATGGGTCATCAACAGCAAGCACCAATATGCCCACACCTACACAGTCGTGACCAGCGCGAAATCCTACCTGTTGGAGTGCGGCCATAAGCCGTTGTTCGGTTCGATGGGTGAGGAATGCGGCGGGAGCAAGAAGCTGCAAATCGGAGATGTAATTCACTTCCGCATAGAGAAGGACCGGGTCTACATCCCAATAACCAAAACCGGCGATTCTATCGCGGAAGAAAAACTTCGCATTCTAAGCACGGCACTGAAACCCGACGCCCCGGCCGATAAACCCTAGACCGCGCCAGCGAAAACTGAAAGCAATCCACCGGCGTCAAACTAAGCGCTTATGGGGCGGCCGTCCCTACGCTACCTGCCCCGTGGGGTACGAGAGTCATCAGTAGGTAGCCTAAAGACCACCCCTGCACGTTTGACGCTGCCAGTCGCCACTCTTTATAGTCAGAGGTTGCGGGTGCTGTGCGAAACGGGTTATGGCCAGCACTCGATCCAGACCGGCTTTTACCACTCCACATAAGGCAAAACGTGAGCATCGCTGAAACCAAGACCGAAACGAACACCGAGACGAAAAACGATTGTAAGCGCGAAATTGAAGTCCTCGTGCCGGCGGCGGAGGTTGCCCGGCAGACGGAAGTCATCATCCAGAAATTTCAGAAACTGGCCCGAATCCCCGGATTCCGCAAAGGCCACGTGCCGGCGACGGTCATCCGCCAGCGCTTCGCCGAAGACATCAAGAGCGAAGTGGTGGAGGCACTGGTACCGCAGCATTTCCGCAAGGAAACGGACCGGCAGGGGCTCTACCCGGTGTCGCAGCCGCAGGTGACCGACCTGCACATTCACGACGGTGAGCCGCTGCGCTTCAAGGCCAGCTTTGAGGTCATGCCGGAGATCCCGGTCGAGGGCTACAAGGAGCTACGGGCGGAGCATCCGGAGATCGTTGTCACCGACGATGAAGTCAATCAGGCGATTCAGGATTTGCGCGAGCAGCACGCCACGTATACCCCCATTGAAGGCCGCACCCTCGCCGAGGGCGAGTTTGCCCAGGTGAGCCTCGAAGGAAACGCCAAGGACGGCGGCGGCGCATCCATCAAAGACAGCGCGCCGATCAAAATGGACGAGATTCTCGTCGAGATTGGCGGCAAGAACACGCTGCCCGAGTTCACAGAAAACCTGCGCGGCGCGTCCGCCGGTGACGAGCGTACCTTCGACGTGAAGTATGCCGACGATTATTCCGACAAGCGTCTGGCCGGAACCACGTTCAGCTACACCGTAAAAGTGCAGGCCCTTAAGCAGAAAGCGTTGCCGGAGCTGAATGACGAATTTGCCAAGGAGCTCGGAAACGACTTCCAAACTTTTGCCCAGGTCCAGCAGCGCATTCGCGAGCAGATGGAGAAAGAGAAGCGCCAGGCCATCGAACGCGAAGGCAAGGAAAAGCTCATGGCGGAACTGGTGAAGCGGAACCAATTCGCTGTTCCCGAGGCGCTTGTAGAGCGCCAGGTCGATCTGCGGCTGGAACGCGGGCTACGCGCGCTTGCCGCCCAGGGCATGAAGCCGGAAGATATGAAAGGTATGGACTTCGGCCGTCTGCGCGCCGGTCAGCGAGAAGGCGCGGAGCAGGAAGTGAAGTCGTCGCTGCTGCTGGAACGCATCGCAGAACTAGAGAAACTCGAGGTCAGCGATGAAGAGGTAGACCGCGAAATCGCAAACATCTCGGCGCAAACGAAACAAACACCGGAAGCCGTGCGGGCGCGTTTGACGGAGGATGGAGCACTGGATAGAATTCGTCATAGAATCCGCAACGAGAAGGCTCTCGAATTCCTGTACCGTCAGTCCGCTTAAAGCCGTCTCCACGAGGCTGGCGGATCTCTCCACTACAGTGGCAAGATTCCCGGAGGAATGAGATCAGTGAACGATTGGAAGAGTAATTCCAGAAACGATTCGGCGCCCAGTCCGCAGGCGATGCTTGTGCCCATGGTGATCGAACAGACCGGGCGCGGCGAACGTGCCTATGACATCTATTCCCGCCTGCTGCGCGACAACATCATCTTCATCGGAATGCCGATCGACGACAATATCGCCAATCTGGTGATTGCGCAGATGCTGTTCCTCGCCCAGGAAGACCCGGAAAAGGACATTCAGCTTTACATCAACTCGCCGGGCGGGTCGATCACCGCCGGCATGGCCATCTACGACACCATGCAATACGTGAAAAATGATGTGGTTACCCTGTGCATCGGGCAGGCCGCGTCGATGGCAGCGTTACTTTTGGCATCAGGGGAGCCAAAAAAGCGTATGGCCCTTCCTAACTCACGGATTCTAATCCATCAACCCTCGATGGGAGGCCTTTCCGGCCAAGCCACCGATATAGACATACACGCCCGTGAAATCCTCCGGATGCGGGAATTGACCAACCAGTTACTGTCGAAACATAGCGGACAGAAGCTGGATAAGGTAGAAAAGGATGTGGAGCGCGATTTCATCATGAACGCGCAACAATCCAAGGAATACGGAATCATCGACGATATCATTTACAAGACCAAGTAAATGTATGATCGGGTTTTTGCCGGGTGGGTTCCTGAAAGAATCCTCCCGGAAAGTGCAGCGATGATTTCCGTGCGCCGGACGCAATCCGGCGAGAGAGCAGGGAGTTAGCCGTGAAAAACAGGTCAGGCTCCGACGAAGTTCTTCGCTGTTCGTTCTGCCACAAGTCCCAGGAATCCGTGGCCAAGCTGATTTCCTCGCCCAGCGACTATCCGCGCGCCTACATTTGCGACGAATGTGTCGCCGTGTGCAATTCGATCCTCGAAGACGACCGGACCACCACCGCAGCCGCGCCCACTCCCAGCCACCTGCCCAAGCCGCTGGAAGTGAAAACGTTCCTCGACGAGTATGTGATTGGCCAGGAACAGACCAAGAAGAAGCTGGCCGTGGCTGTCTACAACCACTACAAGCGCATCTACATGAACCGGCAGAAGACTGCCGACATCGAGCTGGCCAAGTCGAACATCATGCTGATTGGGCCGACGGGCACAGGCAAGACGCTGTTGGCTCAGACTCTCGCCAAGATGCTGGATGTGCCGTTCGCCATTGTGGACGCGACCACGCTTACCGAAGCCGGCTACGTCGGCGAAGACGTAGAGAACATCATCCTGAAGCTTTTGCAAGCCGCGGATGGAGATGTAGCGCGCTGCCAGACAGGGATCATCTACATCGACGAAGTCGACAAGATTGGCCGCAAGGACGAGAATCCCTCGATCACTCGCGACGTTTCGGGTGAAGGCGTGCAGCAGGCGCTGCTCAAGATTCTGGAAGGCACGGTGGCCAACGTTCCGCCCCAGGGCGGACGCAAACATCCGCATCAGGAATTCACGCCCGTCGATACCACGAACATTTTGTTCATTTGCGGTGGAGCTTTCGTTGGTCTGGACAAGATTATTTCGCGGCGTCTGGGCAAGAGAGGCCTAGGATTCAAGTCTGAGAGCGAGACCGAAACCGAGACGCAGCCGCAAGCAGTGAAGATGGACAAGAAAAATACCAGCGAAATCCTGGGAAATGTGCAGCCGGAAGATTTGATGAAGTTCGGCCTGATTCCCGAATTTGTAGGCCGTCTGCCGGTTGTTGGGATGCTCGATGAGCTCGACGAATTTGCGCTGATCGAAATTTTGACGCGTCCGAAAAATGCGATCATCAAACAGTATCAGCGGCTCTTCGAGTTTGAAAATGTCCGCCTCAAGTTCAGCGACGATGCACTCCGGGCAATTGCGCGGCAGGCGATGGTGCGCAAAGTTGGCGCGCGCGGCTTGCGCATGATTCTGGAAGAGCTGATGCTCGACCTGATGTATCACTTGCCGAGCCAGAAAAAGCTGAAAGAATTCGAAGTCACGCGCGAGATGGTGGAAAAGCGCGACGTCTCCATGGGCATGATGGAGAAGGCGGGCTAGGACTGAAGGTATCTTGCTTTGCGTTGCCATGCTTTGGGGCGTCGCAGTGCTTGAACGCTGCGACTAAAGCCTTGAAATGATGGGACTTTAGCCCCTTGTTTCTGTTCCACTCGGAGTTTCTGCCCTCGGTTGACTATCCCGTGATAACGGGTTTTTATTGCCAGATGATTTAGGATGGTATTGTGACCCAGTCGAAAGAGAAATTCGAAACCAAGAAGCTGCCGATGATGCCCATCCGGGACGTGGTCATTTTCCCGTTCATGATGACGCCGTTCGTGGTCGGCCGCGAATCCAGCGTGCGCGCTCTCGAAGAGGCCCTTGCTGGCGACAAGAAGATTTTCCTGGCCACACAGCACGACGCCAGCATCGACGAGCCCAAGCCCAACGAAATCTACGAAGTCGGTACGGTGGTCAACATCGTACAAAGCCTTAAGCTGCCTGACGGCAACATCAAGGTCCTAGTCGAAGGCGTCGAGCGCGGCCGCGTGCTCCAGATCACCGAATCCGAAGGCTTTCTGCAGGCCACGGTGCGTCTCGCAAGAACCACCACCGAGCCTTCGCCCACGCTCGAAGCGGCCATGCAACGGGTCACTTCCCTGTTTGAGCAGTACGTCAAACTCTGCCAGTCGCTGAACTACGAGACCATGATCGCCGCCGTCCGCATGGAAGATCCGGCGAAGCTCACGGACACCATCGCCGCGAACCTGCAACTCTCCATAGAGGAAAAACAAGAGCTGCTCGAAATCTTCGACGCAGGCGAGCGCCTGACGCGCATCGCCGACATGCTCGACATCGAGATCGAAAAGCTGAACATGGACCGGTCGATTCAGACCCGCGTGAAAAAGCAGATGGAACGCGCGCAAAAAGAGTATTACCTCAACGAAAAGATCAAGGCGATCCAGAAGGAACTTGGCCGGGGCGAAAAGGGCGAGTTCGACGAACTCAAGAAAAAGATCGAAGCCGCCGGCATGACGCCGGACGTCAAAGAAAAGGCTCTACAGGAGCTGAAAAAGCTCGAAGCCATGCCGCCCATGTCCGCCGAGTCCACCGTGTCTCGCAACTATCTCGATTGGCTGCTGGCAGTGCCGTGGAAGAAGCGCTCTAAGGAAATCCGCAATATCAGCCGCGCCGAAAAAATCCTAAACGAAGATCACTACGGACTGGAAAAGATTAAGGATCGCATTCTCGAATTTCTCGCTGTCCGCCAATTGGTGAAGAATCCAAAAGGCTCCATTTTGTGCTTCGTCGGGCCTCCCGGCGTGGGCAAGACCTCGCTGGGAATGTCGATTGCAAAGGCCACGGGCCGCAAATTCGTGCGTATGTCGCTGGGCGGCGTGCGCGATGAAGCTGAGATTCGCGGCCATCGCCGCACCTACATCGGTGCCCTACCCGGGCAGATCATCCAGATGATGAAGAAGGCGGGCACGAAGAATCCGGTCTTCATGCTGGATGAAGTCGATAAGATGGCCATGGATTTCCGCGGCGATCCCTCGGCTGCGCTGCTCGAGGTTCTCGACCCTGAACAGAATTTCATGTTCGTCGACCACTATCTCGACGTCGAGTACGACCTCTCGCAAGTCTTCTTCGTGGCCACGGCCAACGTCTTGCACACGATCCCCGCGCCTCTGCAAGACCGCATGGAAGTATTACGCCTGCATGGCTACACCGAGCCTGAGAAAACGGAAATTGCCAAACAATTCCTGGTCAAGAAGCAGTTGGCGCAGACGGGGCTAAGCGAGAAGAATGTTCAGTTCACCGAAGATGCAATCCAGACCATCATTCGCGGCTACACGCGCGAATCCGGCGTACGCAACCTCGAACGTGAGATTGGCAACATCTGCCGCAAGATTGCCCGCAAGGTGGTCAAGGACAGCCATTACACCGTTGCAGTCAATGCGGAGAATGTTCCCGACTTCCTGGGCGTCATCAAGTTCCGCGACACTATGGCGCATGAAAAGAGTGAAATCGGCCTCGTCACCGGCCTCGCTTGGACGGAAGTAGGCGGCTCCATTCTCAGCACGGAGGTCTCTGTAGTCGATGGCAAAGGCAAGCTCACGCTCACCGGCAAACTCGGCGACGTGATGCAGGAGTCGGCGCAGGCCGCCATGTCTTATATCCGGTCACGCGCGCTGCGGCTCGGCCTGCCGCGCGACTTCTACCGCAATCTCGACATTCACGTGCACGTGCCTGAGGGCGCAATCCCGAAGGATGGGCCGTCAGCGGGTATCACCATCGCCACGGCTATCGCCAGCGCTCTGAGCAAGATTCCTGTGCGCCGCGATTTGGCGATGACGGGCGAGATCACGCTGCGTGGCAAGGTTCTTCCTATCGGTGGTTTGAAAGAGAAGCTGCTGGCCGCGCACCGCGCCGGAATCTTCGAAGCCATTCTTCCAAAAGAAAACGAAAAAGACCTGGCGGAAGTTCCAGAGAATCTGCGCAACGCCATGAAGCTGCATTGCGTGGAAACGATGGATCAAGTGCTGCAAATCGCGCTGGAGCGGCCGCTGCCGGAGTTCATCGAAGAAGAAACGCAACCGATGCCCGCACCCCCTCCCAGCAGTGTCGAAGAGGGACCAGCCGCACACCAGTAAGCCGTTGCGTATGTGGCGCGGGCGCCTCGCCCGCGAAAACTATCCTCAACAGAACCGCATTACGCAGCAGCACCACCAGACACCGCATTTGGCTTTTGGGTGGCGCAGCGCTTCAGCGTTGCGATAATGATTGGGATTGAGTAGCGGCTTCAGCCGCCGAGGTAAGGGTCCCTATGCGTGTTCACACCCGGTTTGTGACTTCCGCCGTCGATCCCGCCCACTTCCCTCCCCCTGGGTTGCCGGAAATCGCCTTTCTGGGCCGCTCGAACGTGGGCAAATCGAGCCTGATCAATTCCCTGGTGGGGACAAAAATCGCGAAAACCAGTTCCACGCCGGGACGCACCCAGATGATCAATTTTTTCGAGCTGCAGTGGCCGGGAAAAGCCGCCCCGGAGATGCAACTCGCCGATCTGCCCGGCTACGGCTACGCCCGCGTGCCGAAAGCGATTTCGAGCGGATGGGGCAAGTTCATCGATCCGTATTTGAAAGACAGGCCCACGCTGGCGCTCTGCGTGGTGCTGGTGGATTTGAATGTTCCACCGCAGAAAAACGACGCACAGCTGATCGATTTTCTATTGGCGGCGGGCCGTCCGTTTCTTCTGGCCGCGACCAAGTGCGACAAGCTCTCCGGCAACCAGCGTCGCAATGCACTAACGGTGCTATCCCGCGCTTACCCCGACACGCGCATTCTGCCCTATTCCTCGAAGACGGGAGACGGGCGCGAGGAACTCTGGCGCGAGTTGCGCACGGCGGCTCAGAACGCAACCGGGACGGCAGTACCGCCAGTCACCAGCAGTCACCTTTAGATCCGCCTTTCGTTTAGATCCACCTTTCGTTCGCCCTGCCCGGCTAACCTCGGCCTTTCCAAGCTCAAGCGCACTGCCTCAGTTGCCGATCAGATACACGGGAGGGTCTGTGCAGGACCCTAGGGTCTGCGAAAGAGGAGGAAACCCACAATGAGCCTCGAGCCTGGAAAAAACTTCTGGGTAAGCACCGGCAAGGACGAGCCGAATGTGGTGCGTCCGTCGTCCGAAACACCTCTGGCAGCACCGTCGAAAACGGTTGCGTCAGATGCAACAACCGCCTCCCCGTGGGCCTCCTCTGGGTCTTCCGGCAAAGCTGCGGCAGTGGCTCCCGCAACAACCTTCTCTCGGGAAAGCCGGCGCTATCCCCGCTTCAAGTGCGAAGGCAACATGGAACTAAAGACGGAAGGAAGCACCATCCGCACTTGGGCAACGTTCACGGACATCAGCATCACCGGATGCTACGTCGAAATGATGACCACGTTTCCCGTCGGCACCAAACTGGAGATGCAACTCGGCATGAATGGCTTCCTGGTGAATGTCGAGGCCTCCGTTCGCGTGACCTATCCATTCCTCGGCATGGGCATTGAATTCTCGGAGTTGCCGCACAACGACCGGGAGCAACTCGAAGCCATGCTGGCCTCCCTGAGTGCCTCCTCGCTCACTCGGGCCTATGTTCCGACGAAGCCAACCGTGAATCTGCCTTCCATCTCAGAACCTGGGGCGGTCATCGATGCGCTGGTAAACTTTTTCGAAGCGAAGAGTACACTGAGCCTGGAAGAGTTCCTTCACCTCGTCGAAACCAGCCAGCAGCGCGGCACGTAGCGTCCCATACTCTCTGATTGTGAATGCCGCGTTACTTCCGTATCCGACCCGCAAGTACCGCGAAACGGATGGGATTGCTATCATGCAATCATGGCGCAATACTTAATTACTGGCATCGCTGGATTCATTGGATCGAACATCGCGCGAACGCTTCTCGAACGTGGCGAGAAGGTGCGCGGCATCGACAACCTCTCCACGGGGAACCGCGCAAATCTCTCGGATCTCCTCCCTAAGATTGACTTTCGGGAAGCCGATATTCTCGACCCTTCCGCCATCGCGGATGCGTGCCGGGGAGTGGATTATGTTTTCCACGAAGCGGCTATCCCCTCCGTGCCCAAATCTGTCAAAGACCCAGTCTCGTGCAACCGCGCTTGCGTGGATGGCACGGTTAGCGTGCTCGTAGCGGCGCGTGACGCTAAGGTCAAGCGCGTGGTCTACGCAGCGTCTTCTTCCGCTTATGGAGACACTCCCACGCTCCCTAAGCACGAAGACATGACGCCGAATCCGATTTCGCCCTACGCGGTCGCCAAGCTGGCGGGCGAATATTATATGACCAGTTTCTACCGCTGCTACGGCCTCGAAACGGTGAGTCTGCGCTACTTCAACATCTTCGGGCCCTACCAGGACCCAACCTCTCCGTACTCGGGTGTGCTGGCGAAGTTCATCACGTCTATGTTGAAGGGCGAAGAACCCACCATCTTCGGTGACGGCGAACAGAGCCGCGACTTCACCTACATCGACAATGCCGTCAGCGCGAATCTGCTGGCTTGCCACGCGCCGGCGGCGCAGGTCGCTGGGAAGATGTGTAACGTCGCCACCGGCACGCGTTTCACTCTCAACCAGACGTTTGAACTTCTCAAGAAGCCAACCGGCTATTCCGGTGGCATCCAGTACGGTCCCGAGCGCGAAGGCGACGTCAAACACTCGCTTGCGGATGTGTCGCGCGCCGAGAAGTGTTTCGGATACAAAACGCTGGTCAGCTTCGAGGAAGGTCTGCATCGCACCGTGGACTGGTACCGCTCGCGAGCGTAATTAAGCGCCACAGATTGGGACAACACAACCCGATTGTCATTCCGACCCTGAGCGAAGTCGAAGGGGAGGAATCTGCAGTTGCTTGGACATACAACACTGCAGCCGCCACGGATTACTTTCGTGACCTATGGGCGGATTACCCCTCGGACTACGATTCTCCTATGACACTCGAATCAATGGTTGTATCTCGGGATTGGCAGGAAGTCAGCGTTTTAGAGTGCATCCTCGGCGGCATGCAAATCGGCGTGGCTGTGGAAAGCGAGCCTGAAGAAGCCCGGCGCAAGCTCTCCCTAACAAAAATTGACGCTATCGTTGTGGATTACGATCTGACGGGCGCCGATGCCTTGGTGAAAAAACTCGAGTCCCTGCGCCGGGGAGACGATGCCATCCCGCTGGTCTTGATGAGCGGGCCACGGCATCAGGACGAAATGCAGCGCAGCGGCGCCGACTTCTACTTTGAGAAACCGGTTTCGGTGGAACAGGCAGTCCACACATTTGCGGCGGCCCGCAATTTAATCCTGCGCGGAAGATTGCGCTATCACCGGCAAGCCGTGCACGCAGGTGTATCCATCTCAGCCAATAAGAAGCGACTGGATGCTGAGCTAGTCAACGTGAGCCGTGGCGGGATCGGCGTACGCAGCAAAGAGTCTCTACCGGTGGGAGAGGCTTTGGAGCTCAAGTTCTCCCTCCCGGGCCGGAATCTGGTGCTGCAGGCACGGGCAACAGTGGCCTGGCAAAAGCCAAACGGGTATGTGGGTATGCGCTTTGAGGAGATTCCCGCAGCCTCGGTTGAAGAACTGCAACTGTGGTTGGCGGGACGGTATTTCGAAAGCTGAGCCTTGAAGGCTGACCTACGACGCGCGCTTGGCGGCGGGTTGGCTCTTGGCCTGCCGAGCTTCGTCCCAGGCCTTGAGCTTGTTTAAATCGTAGCTGTAGGGGCCATAGCTGGTGAAGCTAGGCTCGTCAAACAGACGTTTAATGCCACAGCCAAGGCACACACGGTAGGAGGAGCCCTGGACGCTTAGAGGCCAGCTCATCTTCTGGTGCCAGCAGCCACGCATCATGACCACGGCGGCGCTAGTCACTCCCGCGGCAATGACACTGGCGGGCCAGAACCAGCGTAAGCGGCTCTTTTTGGGCTGCTCCATACTGATTCTGTTTCTGTCTGACTTGGGCTTGTCTAAGCTGGGGTCTTTCAGGCTTGGTTTTTCGACGGCCACTGGACCGGGACTCTTAACTGCTTCCATATTGGCAGCATACGGCGAATGGGGACTTGCAGCAATAGGTCGTTCGCCCTAAGGTACTTGCAAGATCGATACAACGCGTACTTTGGGGACGTTGCTGGAGGCTTGCAAAGCCTGTAAGTTATTGAGAACACCTGTAACTTGCTGAACCTGTTGATGACCAAATATTGTTGCTAGGAAAATTTCAGCCCGAGTTTTTATGAGGATTGGCTAGCCGGAATGAGCACAAATCCGCAACAGCGGGATGCAGAGGAAGCGATAACCGTTCTGGGAGTGGCCCAGGAATCCGCCTCGACGGTGGTGTCGGGCGAGACCTCTGCCTCCGCGCCCCCAGCCGCGCTGCCCATTCTGTTGAGCTTTGCTTCCCTGCGCGAAGAACTGCGAATCAAGAAAGCAGGCTTGGCAGATACGGGAGCGGACACGGCGCGCATCCGGCGCGAAGTGCTGCAATTCATCGCGGAACAAGCATTGGCGATCAGCGGGGCAAGCGGCATTGCGATCGCGCTGGCAGAGGGAACCGCAGTCGTATGCCGGGGAACTGCGGGCGCAATTGCTCCGCCCCTTGGCCTGAAGCTCAGCCTTAGCTCCGGCCTGACCGCAGTTTGCTACACGACGGGAACGGTCGTTCGTTGCGACGACTCCGAAAAAGATACGCGCGTGGACCGCGAAGCTTGCCGCCAGCTCGGCGTCCGCTCCATGGTGGCGGTCCCACTGCACACGCCTGAGGGCATCGCCGGGCTGATTGAAGCTTTTGAAAAGGAAGCGTACGCGTTCACCGACGGCGATATCCGCGAACTGAGCCTGCTAGCAGAGCTGACGGTCGAGGCGATTCGTCCGGAGGGCACGAGAGCAGCCGAAACGACCGCGGCGAAGGCCACCGAGCCTCCCCAGGCTGCAAGCCTAGCCGGACAGAGCACTTCGTTAGGCGACTGGACGCAGTTGGCCGGCTCGGCTGCTGAAACACAGACGCTAGCGCCTGCGGTCACGCTGAAGCAACAGGAAGTCGCCTCCGCCATTCCAGATCGTGAGTTGGCTCGTGAGCTCCCTGATCACAATCTGTTTGCAGCCTATCAGACGGCAGCGCCTACTCATTCGCGGCGCAAATGGATACTTGTGGCCGCTGCGGTTGTCATCGTGGCCGGTGGCGCAGTCTGGTGGCACTCGCACAACGCTGAGCATCCGGTTGCCGCTGCCGTACGAGCGACAGAAGAAGCTGCGAGTGCAGCCCCGGCTTCCACCCTTCAAGTCTCCGAGACCTCGGCCTTGCCGCGAATCACTGGACTGCGCCACTGGTCAAACGCCGAGTCGAGCACGGTTGTCATCGACTTGCAGGATCAGGTTCCCTACGAAATTCATAAGCTGGCGTCACCGGAACGCATTTATGTCGACCTACATGACACCGCACTGCCAGTGGAGCTTGCCAACAAGAGCGACGCCGTTGATGACGCCCTCCTCAGCCGGATCAAGATTGGACAAACCGTTCCGGGCGTGAGCCGCGTCGAGCTTGAAACCAAGAACAGTTCAAATTTCTCCGTGAGTCTGGAACAGAATCCGTGCCGCCTGGTCCTCGAGATTCGCAGCCTGCAAGCGCCGCCCAAGCCGAAGCTCGACACGCAGGCGGTTTGGCAAAACACCACGCATCCGACGTTTCCCGAGATTTCGAAGAACCTGACGGCGGAAGACACCCGGCTGCGCGCCCACGTCGGGAAATTGCGCATCGTGGTGGATGCGGGCCACGGCGGCTGGGATATGGGCACTGTCGGACGGCAGGGCTTACTCGAAAAAGACCTGGCACTTGAAATCGCGCAGCGCCTTGGCGTGCTACTGGAACAGCGGCTGGGATTGGAAGTGATCTACACGCGCACTGATGACACGTTTGTGCCGTTGGGGCGACGTGCCGCGATTGCGAATCAAGTCGGTGCCGACCTGTTTATTTCCGTACACGCGAACTACAGCAGCCTATCGGCGGCACGCGGCGTCGAAACGTATTTCACGTCGGCGCGTCCGTCGACGCAGGTGCTGGCGGAAGAAGAAAAAGAAGTAGGCACAGCACCGGAGCTTCAGCTCAGCGCGTCCGACTTGCGCAGCAAATCCGAAGCCTCGCAAAAGCTTGCCACCAGCGTGCAGCAGGCGCTCTACGGAGCAGTGGCCTCGAAGAGTCCTGGAGTCCGCAATCGCGGCGTGAAGGCAGCCTCGTTCGTAGTGCTGACCGGCACCACGATGCCTGCGATCCTGGCGGAAGTCTCTTTCGTAAGCAGCCCCACCGACGAACACAACCTGCAAGATCCGTTCTACCGCCAAAATATCGCCGAAGCCCTGTACCGTGGTGTCGCCCGGTATGCTGCCAGTTCTGGGAAGACGAGCGTGGCCAGCGCGGGTAAGCACAACGCAGGGTTCTAGAACTGGTTACAACCAACTGGACTCTGACGGTGAGCTCTTTCCCTCCGAGGTCAAAGCAACCACAAAAAACGATGGAGGCGCGGGCGTCCTCGCCCGTGCCTCCATCGTTTTTGCGCAACCCTCATCACTTTCCCGCGGAGGTTACGCCCGGCTTTCCGGCGTACTTCTCCAGCCACTTCATTTCCTCGCGGACTTTGATTTTCCCGTGCCAGGGATTCTTGGTCAGGCTGTGGCCTTCTCCTGGAAAGATTAATAGTGTGCTGGGAACACCGAGCGAATGCAATGCGTGATCCAACAGGTAGCCCTCTGCGACCGCAACGCGAATGTCATCGCTACCGGCAACAATGTGGGTGGGCGTCTTGACCTTGTCCATCTGGAAGAGCGCGGCCTCGTCGTGATAGCGTTGCGCCGCTTCCCAAGGCCGGCCGCCAAGGAAGTAAGCATCGTCGAGAGTGGTGTCGTCGTTGCCCCAGTTGGCGGCGTGCTCGACGGCGCCGGCTCCGGTCATGGCGGCCTTGAAGCGCGTGGTCTGCGTGATCAGCCAGTTGGCCATGTAGCCGCCGTAGCTGTAGCCGGCAATGGCCAGATGTTCCGGATCGGCAACACCGTCCTTGACCAGCGCGTCCACGCCTGACAAAATATCTTTTCCCGGCCCGGAGACGATTTCCGGGACAATCTGCGTGAGGAACTTGTCGCCATACCCTGAGGAACCGCGATAGTTGGGCTGGAACACCAGCCATCCATTGGTTGCGGCCAGGCTCTCCCACTTGTACCAATCAGCTTCAAAGTAGTCGCCATCTGCTTCCACCGGACCTCCGTGAATCAGCGTGAGCATCGGCAAACCTTTCGCCTCAAACTTTCCCGGAGGATAAATCAGCATGCCTTCCACGGGTGTGCCGTCACTGGACTTCCAGCGATAAGGTTTGCCCTTGGGTAGTTCGCGCTCGGTAAACAGCTTGTTGAAAGAAGTAACCGGACGAGCCCGTTGCAGTTGGCCGGGACCTTCCGCGAGATACACTTCTTCCGGACGATCGAGCGCGGAGTAAACAAACGCGACTCGCGAGGAGGATTTGGCGGTGGACACGTGCCCGTAAGTACCATGCCATCCCGGCAATGCCTGGAATTTCGCCTCAGGATTTGCCTGGGAGTAGAGATTGACCTCGGTTCCCAGACCAGCGGTCAAGATCGCGCTGTTGTCGGGCAAACCGGCATACGCGGCTATGGTGCCATCGAAGGTGGAGGCCCAGCGAGCCGTAGCGCCGCTGTCCGCGTCCACCCAGTAGACGCGCTCCTGCGTATCCACATACTTGCCTTCCACCGATCCCACCGGGACATGGAAAAGCACGTGGCGGCTATCGCTGGCCCAAGCGATCTTTTCCTCCTGAGCTTCATTGTGCGTTAGTCGGCGGGGAGCGCGATCCGGACTGGCATTGCCAAGATCCACGGCATAGATTTCATACTCGCCAATCATCTCCGCGCGCTCGGAAATTGGGGTCGTGTTGAAGGCGAGCCGCTTGCCATCCGGAGACGCTGCAATCTGCTCGATGCGGAAGTCGGAACGTGCCAGAGCCGTGGCGCCGGGTGTGATGCCGGGTGTAGCATCGTCATCGTCGGCAGTTGGCTTCGTGCCCTTCGAATCGCGAGCCGCCAAGACATCGGCCACGTTGAGGCTGAAGATCTCATCGCCTCGTTCCGAGTTGCGGTACTCGAGCACATCTTTCCAGTCTTTTTTGTAGGCGTCTTTCTGCGTTTTCGTCCACGGAATTCGGGTGGCGTAAAAGAGCGAACGCGAATCGACCGCCCAGGTAAAGCTGTGGACATCTTCCTCGCCTTGCGTGGCTGGAAACGCTTCGCCGCCGTCCGGCGAAATCAGATAGAGCTGCGTGACTTCCTTGTCTTTGGTGTCGGCGGCGTCATCGTCCTTACTCAAACCCCTATTCTTCCCTGCGGGAACCTTCCGTTCGGAAAGGAACGCGATCCAGCGCCCATCGGGTGACCACTGCGGATCGCCGTCATGCCCGGACTGCGTCAGTTGCGTAAGCGTACCTCCAACAGGAGCATCGCGGTACAAGTACAAATCCCGGCGATACATATTCTGCTCCCAGTCGGCACGCTCAACTCCGATCAGCACGGAATGACCATCGGGCGAAATGCGGACGGCGTCGAAGGAAACCGAGTTAAAAAACTCGTCCAAGGTGAGAGCTGGCTTTTGAGCGACGGCGGCGATGGAAGCCAAGAAACAAACAAGGAATGAAGACACAGCGAATCGGGTGGGAACGTTCATTGTGCGAGATCCTGGCCCAGAAAGACATAACTGCGAACTGCTTAGTCTACCTGTGCAGCGGGTTGAGTGGAAAGCGGGTCACAGGAATACAGCGGCATCGTCAACGACACTTCTACTTCGGCGGCGTTGCAACTGCCGTTGTGGACGCGTGCTTGCGGTTCCAGTCCCGGACGAGCTGCCGGACTTCGAGCAGTTCCGATTGGCTCAGCCGCGTGGCGAGAGCGTCTGCTCGATCTTTGCTCATCTCATCGTTGCCTTCGCGGGCCAATACGGACCAAAAATATGCCTGCTTCAGATCCTTGGGAACGCCTCGTCCCACCCAATAACACGCGCCGAGAATACTTTGTGCAGGAGCATATCCCTGCTTGGCTGCGAGCGTGAACCAGCGCGCGGCCTCGGCGCGATCCTGAGGGAAACCATCCCCGTTGGCATACTTTGTACCGAGGGCAAACTGCGCCTCAACGTTTCCTTGTTTGGCGGAGGCCTGCAGATTGGCAAGGGAAGACGGGGAGTTGCTCGCCGCCTCGGCTGGCGAAACGGACGGCGCAACGCCGACTGGAAGCGCCTGAGGCTGAACTGCTACCGCAGTATGTTGCTGCCCCAACGACGTCAGAGTCTTGCTTTGCGTAACGATCAGCCAACCCACCACCGCTATCACGAAGAGCGCTGCCACGCCATACAGAGCGCGGCGGTACATGGGAATCCCCATTGGGAGAGCCCGCGCTAGCGCTTGGCGCTGCCGTTCGATGGAGAAGAGGTCGAGATCAGTGTCGACACCCCTCCTAGCATCATCCGCTAGTGCCTCTGGCATACGGCGAGACAGCGCGACGGAAGTCCCTTCCGCGAAGAGCATTCCCATGATCGGACGTGTGAGCAGGTCCAGCGCCTTCGCATCCCCGGGATCGAAGGCTTCCCGGCGTTGCGACAAAACTTCCAGCAAACCGACAATGCGTTCGCCCGCGAAAAGAGGCAACGCAAGAAGAGAACGGATGCCGAGGTCGGCGCAAACTTCACGGTCCACGCGCGGGTCCGAAGCTGCGTCGGAGCAGTACATCACGCGGGCGAAGCGCACACATTCTCCGGTGATTCCGGAATCGGTGGAAATCCGGGCGCCGAGTCCAGGCGTGTCGGTGCCGCAAGTCGCGCGGCAGATCAGATGCCCACCTTCAAACAGCGCCAGAGCCGCGCCCTTGGCGCCGGTCAGCGCGAGCGCCCGGCTTACAATCGCGTTCGTATCCCGTTCGAGCGGAGAGAGGGCGTGGTCCCCTTGCTCTTCTTCCTCCAACTCTTCGTCCAAGAACAGTTCTTTCTGTGGAACAGCCGACAGCGCAGAATCCGAGTCCGCAGCGGCCATCGGTGACGACTGGGGAATCAATTCCGACAGACGGCTGTTTTCCGTCACGGCCGCCACAGCATTCAGAAACAACCACTGCTGAATTTCCTGCAGCGCCGCATGATCGGGTGAGAAAAAGCGCACTCCGGCCCGTCCTGTGGGCTCCGACCAGGCCACCTGCCCGATCAAACGGATACGGTGTTGGCTATTCAACTCCAAGTCGAGGGCCAGGGTGCGATCTGGCTGCAGAGCAGTAGACACCTGCACGCCGATACCATCCTCCGATAGATCCAGAATTTTTGTGGGCGATGGGACGAGGGCTGGCCCACGCAGGCGAACGGTTGCTGGAACAGAGAGCGAATGACGCATACGGCTTCGTCGCTCGTGCGGCGAGCGCGCATCTAGCGGCAGGGCGGAAGCGGCCTGAGGGGGTTGGCTGCTCATGGCGGAACAGCCCCATGATACACGTCACGACCGCCAAAATGGCCCCAAATAGACGATGACACGCAGTCGAAAGTACGCTTAGGCCGAAGTCGAAGCCGCTTCATCCACAGCGTATCGCCTCCTGCAATTTAGAGATTGTCATTCCGAGCGTAGCGAGGAATCTGTAGTTGCTGGGGAATCGCAGATTCCTCGCTACGCGCGGAATGGCAATTAGGGTGGGGAGTATCCTAAAATGCTGGGCGATTCTTAGCCGGTCAGCACCGACCTTACAAGAACTTTTGCAATCCGCTCCGCTGCGTGGCCATCCCACAAAGGAATCGTGCACGGCGTTGCGGACGACCCGCCCAAGACGCGTTGTAACTCCGCGCGCAGCCGTGCCAGATCTCGCCCCACGAGGGTATTCGTCCCGTCCGTGAGGGTAATAGGACGTTCCGTGTTCTCGCGGACCGTGAGACAGGGGACCCCCAGATACGAGGTTTCTTCCTGGACGCCGCCGGAATCCGTAATCACCGCCTGGGCATTGCGTTGCAGGGCAAGAAACTCGAGATATGGCAGCGGCGGCAGCAACCGCAGCTTGCTGTTCGGCGCAGGCAGAGCGCCCGCTTCCGTTAAACGCTTGCTCGTCCGAGGATGCACGGGGAAAAGTACGTGCGCATCGCTGCTGACTTCTTCCAGGACCGCGAGCATCTGCCGCAGCCATGGCAAGTCATCCACGTTGGCGGGCCGATGCAGCGTCACCAGCAAGTAGGGGGCGAGGCCCTCGAAGTCGCGTGGCATCACCGCCTGGGGCAGCAGACGCACGAGCGTGTCGATCATTACATTGCCTACGAGGTGAATCTTTTCCTGTGGAACGCCTTCCCGCCGTAGATTGTCGTCCCCATCGGCGGAAGGTGTGAAGAGCAAGTCTGACAACTGATCGGTCACGAGCCGGTTGATCTCCTCAGGCATGGTTCGGTCGCGCGAGCGAAGGCCCGCTTCGACATGCGCGACCGGGATCAGCAACTTGGAGCACACCAGCGTCGCTGCGACCGTCGAGTTCACGTCACCGTAGACCACGACCCAATCCGGCTTGCGCTCGAGAACCACTGGCTCGAAGCGTGCCATCACCTCGGCAGTTTGTTGCGTCTGGCTGCCTGAGCCAACGGAAAGGTTTACGTCCGGCTCGGGCATGTCCAACTGGCGGAAAAACACGTCCGACATACCGGCATCGTAATGCTGTCCGGTATGCACCAGGGTTTGTCGGATATTGGGAAACTGCCCCAGCGCGCGCAGCACTGGAGCAGCCTTCATGAAGTTCGGGCGAGCTCCTACGACATGGAGAATGTGCATGGGGAAAAGAGACGGACTCGATTACCGCGAGCCACCGACAATTCTACCTGCTCAGTTAAGCTAACTCAGTTGGCCTATTTAGTTAACCTGGGTACGCAGAAGCGCAGGATGAGTGTCGGCCTTGGCCGCGGAAAGAACAGAAACCGGCAACGTGCGTTCAACCGCATCGGCCAATGCGGTCGGAAAATCTGAGGTCAGCAGATTGATATCCAGTTGTAACGCCCGCGGTGTGTAAACACGGAACAGGTTCATCCGTCCGACGAAGCGGCCAGTGTGCGTAAGCAGATCCAATTGGAGCCTCCAGGACGGCAAGGATCCGCCGTTGCCCCCCTCCGGAGCACGCTGCCAGCGGAATTGGAGAAGATCTGACCGCTCCGGCAGCAGGAGGAACCCACGGCTCCCCAGAGCGCTGCTATCAAGCTTCCATTCGACGCTGTCGAAATCGTTGCTCTCAAACGCCGCCAGGACAATGTGGCAAACCTGCTCGTAGTCCGACGCGACTTTGAACTCTTCCACTGCGCGGCGTATCGCCATGTTATTGATAAAGACTTGTGGCTGCTCTATAGTTCGCTGCGCTACACGGCGAAGCTCGCCAAACTCGAGATACCCGAGATGCTGCACACCTACCCAAACACCGCATCCGACAACGGCCAACACCAGCCCCAGCGTGCTGCCCGCAGGCCACAACAGGAACAGGCTCAACAGGGCAAACATCGCGGACACGGCATACAAAACCACGACAACCTGGCGGTGCGAGAGCCCGAGCTGTAGCAGCTTGTGATGAATGTGTTCGCGGTCGCCGGTAAAAACCGGACGCCCACTAATCAACCGCCTCAGTATCGAGATTCCGGTCTCAAGAATGGGAAGACCAAAAGAAACCACAGGAATGGCCACTGCGACGACCGTGGGTGCTTTCGTGGCTCCCTGCAGAGCGAATGCGCTCAGAAGAAACCCGATGAAGAGACTGCCGGAATCTCCCAGGAAGATGGTGGCTGGATTAAAGTTGAAGCGCAGAAACCCCAGGATGGCGCCGGCGAGCACAATGGTGGCGAGAGCCAGCCAGTGGGAATGATTCACCAGCGCCACCACAAACACGACCAGCGTTGAAAAAAGCGCTGAACCAGCCGCCAATCCATCCAATCCATCAATCAAATTGAATGCGTTGGTAATGCCAATCACCCAGAAGATGGTCAGCACGAGTCCGGCAACGCCGCTAAACTGCCGGTTCCCAAACACGACTGGCAGTGACAGAATGCGTAGCCCGCCCCAGAACAGAATTGTGCCGGCAATCCCCTGTACCGCGAACTTCATCCACGGGCGCGCGCCACGGAGGTCGTCATACACGCCCAAGAGAAAAACCAGACACGCAGGAATCAGAATTCTGGCTAACGGGCGGCCCGGGATGTTGCCGCCAAATTTTGGATACCACCGCGCAATTAAAAACACCAGGCTCTGCGTGGCCAGATAGGCAAAGCAGATAGCGACTCCGCCCAGGCGTGGAAGCGGATGAAGATGCATGTGGCGATCCGGCGAGGGCATGGAAACCCAGCCTCGACGAAAAGCAAAATCACGCACAAATCTTGTCAAAATGAAGGCGAGCAGCAGCGAGAAGGTGAATGCAGAAAGATAAAACGTTGTTAGCACGATGTCCCCAAACCCCGCGACACAACCCGAACGCTGTCCGCGTCCCAGTATCCGCGAAGAACCAGGAATCTCAAACACTTGAAGATCAGCAATTGCAAAACTATAGCAGTTTGCTACGAAAATCCGCAATCTAGATGGACCCCTTGAGGACGGTATCCGATCAGGCACCT
>Ga0207116_10028_pt3 | contig 33614 bp, 32 predicted proteins | sample Alteio_BWMinHeat_44_FD_153550 | JGI IMG/M metagenome (GOLD analysis project Ga0207116, IMG submission 153550) | Enriched cells from forest soil in Barre Woods Harvard Forest LTER site, Petersham, Massachusetts, United States -... | ecosystem: Environmental > Terrestrial > Soil > Temperate forest >... | reverse complement strand
GCGCTGATACCGGTGGCGGAACTACCAACGCTGGCTGCGAGCCGGCCAGGCGAAGCGTAGCGATATCGCGCTGCTGAGCTGAGGGAGCAGGCGGAACTACGCTGCCGTTCAGCGCTGGCCCAGTTTGCATCTGGTCGCGTTGCACCTGCGGAGTCGGGGCAATCACGCCGGCGTTCAAGCCCGGGGCCGACCGCATCTTGTCAGGTTGGACCTCGGGTGGTGGAGGCACCGCGGTGGGCGAAAGCGCTGGAGTCCGCAGCGAGGACTTCAACCCCTCCGCCGGCGCAGGTCCTGGAACCGCTTTCATCGCCAGTAAATTGGCCACCGCCGAATCAGAATGCGGCAGATTCAGTTTGGGTGCATCCACTACCGTTTCTCGCAGTGAATTTCCGCGAGCCACGCGGATAGTCTGGGTACGGTGATGGGCTTCCTGTCCACCAGAACGGCCGGAGCGTCCGGCGGCAGCCCCGCCTACATCCTCGGTGCGCGGCAGCTCGTCGCCGGAATAATAGATCACCTCGTATTTGGGTCTGGGTGGTGGCTCGTATGGTTGCATGCTGGCCAGTTTCGCTGGCAGCGCAACCGCCGCGATCAGCAAAGCGACTTCCACGACCCAGCAGATCAGCATGCCTCGGTAGGGAAACAACCCGACGTGAGCTTCGCCCGCCAGGTGTTGTGGCGAACGTCCGAGCGCGGGCCGGATGGAAGTGAGAAACTCCTCCCACCGTGACGACCACTCCACCAGAAGTTTGGGTGCGTGGTTCACGCCGTGGCTGCCTCCTGCCCTCGCCCTAAGGCAATCTCGATGTCATCCCCGACAGCGGTGCCTGTGGAACTCAGGGTGTTGCCAGGCAGTTCCAGCACAGAAGTGGCGCGCATGCGCACCGGCGCAATTCGCCACGGCTTGAGATCCTCCTCCAAATGCACCACAACCTTGTCCCCATCCAGATACACCACGTCGATGGAGAAGCGCATGGCGAGGGTATGGACTCCATGGGAGGGATTAATCCAAAGACCTTGTCCGGCGCGGAAACTTTCCGCGTCTCTGGCCATCAAGCCTCGCAGGCGCGACCAGTACGTCCCCGCAATGCACAACTGCGTTGCCAGGTACGCATGGCGCGTGCGATTGAAGGCGTATCCCGTGGGGCCCGATGACGACATCACTACTCCTGGGTTCGACAATGCTGGCTTCGATACAGCCGAGGACGACCCTGGGGCGAGCGCATGTTCACCGTCCAGCCTCTGGCATCAAGGTACGAACTAACTGGATGATCGCCGGTCCTAGAGTCACAAAGATGATGGAGGGCAGAACAAACAACACGAGGGGGACAACCATCTTGATGGTGGTCTTAGCAGCTTGTTCTTCCGCTCTTTGGCGGCGTTCGGTGCGCAGCGAGTCGGAATGGACGCGCAGCGCCTGGGCCACACTGGTCCCGAACCGATCGGTTTGTATCAGAGTGCCCACCAAAGCACGAATATCGTCTACTCCGCTGCGCGAGGCGAGGTTACGCAAGGCTTCGGCCCGCGGTTTGCCGGCTCGCATCTCCAAGTTAACCAGATGGAACTCATCGCTCAGGTCGGGATGCGCGTGATGCAGGTCCACGCCCACTCGCATCATGGCCTGATCGAGCGCCAGTCCAGCCTCGACGCAAATGACGGTCAGATCGAGAGCATCGGGCAATCCCAGAGTTATGCGACGCTGCCGGTCTCTGATCATGCGTTTGAGTATGAATCGGGGAAGAAAGAACCCCAGAGCAGCAACGCTTACCAGCAAAATCAGAGAATTGAAGCCTGAGATCGCCGCCGCCACGACAAATCCCAGTAGCCCCATAAATACGCGGCTGCCAACATAGAGCGTCAAGTGCCGCGGTTCGCGAAACCCGGCTTGAATGAGCCACGCTCGGGTGCGTGATACTTCGTCGGGCGACAAGGGCAGCGCTTTGCTGAGCGGATCGAAGGCTTGCTCCAGCCGTTCCTTGAACGCTGTTTTCTCCTGCGGTTGTGCCCGTTGCCAGCCTAGCGCGCGCAGGCGGGAGCCCAGCACAGAAGACGGAGCATAAACCGCCGCCCCGAACGAAAACACCGCCAAGGCGATCGTGAGAAACAGGACAATTGCCAAAGCCAATGCCATACGCTAGACCTGAATCTGAATAATCTTGCGAATCACGAAGTACCCAATCGTCTGCAAAGTGATGCCTGCAACTACCAGTGTATGTCCCAGCGGGTCCGCGAACAGAGGATGGATGAAGCTCGGGTTCATCACTAACATAGTCACCACAATGACCGGCGGCATACCCATCAACAGCATCATGGTAAGACGCCCCTGCGCGGTGTATACCCGCACCTGCCGCATGATCTTGAAGCGTTCCCGTATAACATAGGAAAGATTATCGAGAATCTCCGCCAAATTTCCGCCGGTTTCACGCTGCAACATGACGGCGGTAACGAAAAACTTCACATCGACCAAGGGAACCCGCTCGGTAAGATTGATGAGCGCGTCACGTACCGGCAGACCGAATTTCTGCTCTTCAAACAGCTTGCGAAACTCCGAAGCTACCGGCTCTGCGATTTCATTTGCAATCAACTCTATTGCCGTGGTGAAAGCGTGCCCGGCGCGCACCGCCCGGGCCAAGGTATCGATGGCTTGAGGAAACAGCTCCTCAAATTTCTGGAATCTTTTGCTGCGCCGGTAGGAAGCGTATGAATACGGCATCAGCGCGCCCAGAACCACGCCCAGCCAGACGAACTGCGGGAACCCGCTGAACAGCAGCACCACCAGACCTGCACCCGCGCCGCTGGCCACGCATAAGATCAGGATATTGCCGGCGCGCATCTTCAGGTTAGCTTGGGAAAGCATCGTCTGCAGACCCGAGATGCGGGAGGAACGGCGCAACAGATTGTCGAGCGCGGGAATCTGGCTCAACATTTCGTCGCGCAACAGCGCGAGTTCCTCGCTGGGAGCGCGCGCCGCCGCTTTCTCCACCGTGGCCAGGCGCTCGCGCAGGAGACGAGCTTGAGCGCTGCGCTGATCCAACAGGGAACCGGCGACAAATACGCCCAACGAAACCACCACAAATACCAGAATGGCGAGAAGTACTACCATAAGAAATTCTCCAACAAAATTAAACCTCCATGCGTGACTCAAACATGGCGGGCCTCAATCTGCAGCCCGCAGTTGCCAGCCGCTCGGCGAACTTGGGCCTGATTCCCGTCGCCCGGAACGTGCCCTTCACTCTGCCGCCTTCGTCAATACCATGCCGATCGAATAAGAAGATGTCTTGCATGGCGATCACGTCTCCTTCCATGCCCGTTACTTCGGAGACGGAAATCACCTTGCGGGTGCCATCCGAGAGTCGCGCGATCTGAACCACGGCGTGGATGGCGGCTGCGATCTGATGGCGCATGGCACGCTCCGGGATATTAAGATTCGCCATGGAGAACATATTTTCCACGCGTGCCAGCGCGTCCCGCTGGGAGTTGGCGTGGACCGTGGTCAGCGAGCCCTCATGGCCTGTGTTCATGGCCTGCAACATGTCAAAGGCCTCCTCGCCACGCACCTCGCCCAGCACAATCCGGTCGGGCCGCATACGTAAACTGTTGATCACCAGTTGGCGTTGCCGCACCGCACCCTTGCCTTCAATGTTCGGGGGGCGGGTTTCCAGCCGCACTATGTGTTCCTGTTTCATCTGCAGTTCGGCCGCGTCCTCAATGCTGACGATGCGCTCAGAATTCGGAATGAAGCCAGAGAGAACGTTCAGCAATGTAGTTTTGCCCGCGCCTGTTCCGCCTGAAATCAGGAGGTTCAGCCGTCCCTTTACCATAGCCGCAAGCAATTCCAGCATAGGTTCGGTGAGGGACTTATTTTCGATCAGTTGCCGGGCTGTGATCGGGTCGCGGCCGAAACGCCGGATGGAGAGACATGGCCCGTCAATAGCCAGCGGCGGAATAATCGCATTGACGCGTGAGCCGTCGGGCAGGCGCGCATCCACCATGGGCGACGATTCATCTACGCGCCTGCCCACGCGGGAGACGATGCGATCAATGATCTGCATCAGGTGCGCATCATCCTTGAAGCTCAAGCCCGTTGGCTCGAGCTTGCCGGCCCGTTCCACATAGACCTTGTCATACCGATTGACCAGAATGTCGGAAATCGTGGGATCTTTTAGCAGCGGTTCCAGCGGGCCTAACCCGAAGATTTCGTCCAGGATTTCCCGCGCCAGTCTTTCGCGCTCGGCGAAGCTGAGAGGTACAGCCTCGGCGTTAACGGTGTTGCGAATCAGCAGCAGAACTTCTTCGCGGGCTGCGTCGCTTGGCGTCCGCCCCAATTTTTCCAGATCGAGGCGGTCCAGAATCTTGCGATGGAGATCAGCTTTAACCTGCTGATATTCGGCTCTTTCGAAGGTCTGCAAATTCACCATGGTTCTGCCCGGATACCTATACCGTCTTGAATAGCGACCAAGCTTTGCGTTTCACGTCCACATCGTTTTCGGTCAAGCGATGCGCCAGCCCCGTGAAGGACCGCGCGATCTCTGTGTGATTTTGGTGGATCAGCGGAATTCCCCGGTCGATCGCCATGGAGACCGCGAAATACTGGTTGGGTATCTTCCACAATAATTTGATACCGGCTGCAGCCTCGGCGTCGGCTTCGCTGAAGCCGGCTATTTTGCGGAAGCGATTCAGCACCAGCATGACCCGCTCCCGGCCACTGGTCTCACCCAGAAATTGCTGCACCCGGGCTGCACTCCACAATGAGGCAACGTCGGTGCAGGCCACCAGCAAGACCGTCTCCGAAAGGTTGCATACCAGCCGGGTGGTGGCATCCATTCGCGTCGAAGCGTCCACAACCACGTAACTGAAGTGGGCGGCGAGCATGTCGAACAAACGGGCAAACTCCGCGGTCGATGGTTCCACTGGCGCCGGGACATTGGCGCCCGCCAGCAACTGCAGTCCGCGCTCATGCCGGGTCATAAAGCTTTCGAGCAACGAGCTGTCGAGCCGGTGCAGGTTGCGAATGGCATCGGCCACGTTGAACAGCGGTTTCAGATTCATATGTAGAGCGGAATGACCGAGCGGAGCGATGTCCACCAGCGCCACCCCGCCATGAGCCGCTTGCAGGGCAAATGCCAGATTCACCGCGCAGGTCGTGGCGCCACTACCCCCTTTCGCATTGACTACGGTAAAGACTTTCCCACGCTGCTGCCCCTCGCGAGGTACTTTTCTCTGCGCCGTGGTCAAGCGAACAAACGCTTCCAACAGATCGGTGGTGGTAGTCGGCCGCTCAATGAACTCGCGTGCTCCGGAGCGCATCGCGCTCACAATAACCTGGGGCTGAGACATGTTGCCGATCGCAAATAGCGCTGGTTCCGGCAGCTCCTGATGAATCAGTTCGATGGCCCGGAGAGCGAGTCCCGCATTTTCTGACGGAACATCCACCAAAACCACATCGGCCTTCGCACTTTGGATCCGGCGCACCACCGGGTCAGTGGCGCCTATGGGATAGCTGGCGCAAGTATGCACCGCCCGTGCCACGCTGGTGCCATCTACAAGTACCTGCAACACCGCCCGCTGCTCGCTGTCTTGTGCGACGATCACTACCGAAAGTTCAGACATCTGTGGGGTCCCCTACTGATTCCTAAAACCAATTGACTAAACGACCAAGAGCCCGCCATCATTTACCACCGCCAGACGGTTTCGATTTATCGAACTTGTCCTTGTCCAGGTATGGCAGCGGAGCTGTAGGTAGCGGCGGATTCTGCGTATTCGGCGAAATCCGGCGCGCGGTGCACAGAACCATCAGTTCCGAATTGCTCTTTTGCGCGCTCTTGCTCTTGAAGAAATTACCCAGAATCGGAATGTCCCCTAGACCGGGAAATTTGTTGACCAGATTAGTTACCCGATTGTCGATCAGTCCGGCAATAACAAAACTCTGGCCGTCCTGCAATTCGAACTCGGTGTCGGCGCGGCGAGTGCTCAACGCGGGAACGGTAAAACCCGAAATGGTGAGCGCATTCGCAAAGTCCAGAGTGCTGACTTCCGGGATCACCCGCAGATGAATATTTCCGTTGGGCATGATGACCGGAGTGAATTTTAGCTTCACGCCAAATTCCTTGAAGGAGATGGTTACTGCAGTAAAGCCCTGTCCCGGTTGCACAATGGGGAAGGGAAATTCTCCCCCGGCGAGAAAGCTGGCTTCCTTGCCGTTGACGGCAATCAGGTTTGGCTCCGCTAGAATCTCGAGAAGGTTTTTCTGCTGCAGCGCTTCAATGGTTGCGCCAAAGTTGATATCGCTGCGAAAGAGAAATAAGTTCAGCGCGTTGTTTAGGTTGACCGTCGGGGGCGTACTGCTGGTCGACGTGGTGGTGGTTCCCCCCGCTGTCGTAGTGCTGCTCGAACTTGTAGAGATACTCACGCCGCCGAACTGTCCCGTCGTCAAGGTTCCAGTCGTATGGCCGGTGCCGGGGGTAAAATAGTTGATGCCGAAATTAGTTAGGGCCGTGCGATCCACTTCGGCGAACTTCACCTCAAGCAACACTTCCTGGGCGCCTACGGGACCAAAGGTCAAGACGTTGACAACGTTCTTGGAATAAGCTTCCGCGATCATCCCTGCGCGTTTGTAAACATCCTCGGTGGAAACGTGGCCGGAGAGAACAATGGCAGATCGGGAAGGAGACACCGCTATTCGCTCCTCGGGAAAAACGCGTTTTTCCTCCTCTGCCGCCGCGCTAACATCCACGTCCACCCGTAGATCGAAGCTCCGAGACCGCTCCAGTTCATCCCAAATCAAGAGTGAAACTTCTCCCGGAGCGCGCCCATGGACCAGAATCTGAGTGGGCGTCACCACCAGAGCATCGGCCACGGTGTCGTCAGTCACCGAAACCCGTCTCAATCGTTCCGTAGTGTTAATCAGCAGAGATTTGCCTACCAGCACGCGTAAAGGGGCGGCGCCTTGAGGCTCGACCGGTGGCGCTTGCGAACTCGCGGCAGGAGCCTGGGCCTGATCCGGCGCCGGTTGAACGTTTGGTGCGGCGGGGGAAGCTGGTTGCTCCTGGGAGTTACCTGGCGTGACGGCGACCAGCATCAGACAAACAGAAAGGATCCAACACAGAAGCTTCCCAGCCTTCATTTCTGGTTTCTCCCTACGACGGGAGCGAATCAGCATGTTTCTAACCTCGAACCCTGACTTTGTTCCGAATTTGGTTACGGCGCGCTTCCGGTTTTACAGTCGGCACTGGCGCTGGTGCCTTCGCGGCATTCGGTCACCTGGCGCTTGTTTCCGCGAATTATCTCAACCCCATAGACACTGGGCGGCGGTGCTGGCGTCGGCACCGCAGTGTGCTTGATTTTGGGCCGCGGGGCAGCAGGTGCAGTGGCAGCTTTCCCGTACAGAGAGTCAGCCCTGACCGGGAGCAGCTCCTGCTGCCGGGTGTCGAGTGGATTGCGAAGTGACAACTGGATTTTTCCCTGGGTCATCGCCAGTGTGAGCTTCTGCGCATCATCCGGCGAAACCAGGAGTGTGATCACAGGGGTATTCTGCGGTTCACCCGACGAAGTCCGTTCTAGTTTTTGTCCGGTGGCGATAACCGCCACATTCCACAACACGGTTGTCGTCTGCTCTTCAGTTGCGCCGGAAGGATTCCCGGTCAGCAGCACATCGACCCGCGTCCCCGGCAGCACGAAGCCGGCCACGCCACTCACTTCGTTCACCCGTACTGGAACGGCCCGCATTCCCGGTGGAATCAGAGTGGGCAGACCATAGCCCGCGCTCTCGCCGGCCAGTTTGTTGGGAAGAAGGAAATCGCCCTTCGCGATCGGCAGTACTACCCCGCGTCCAACCACGGACGATTTTTGATGGAAACAATTGGGCGGCAGATCACCGGTGGGATAACGAACTAACTTGACTTCTTTGTCCTCCACCTTGGTGCCTATTTGAAGGTCGGAGGCTGCGACCACGACATCGATACCGGGTTGGTTGTTTGCCGCTGACCTCGACTGCAAATTGCGATATACCGTGAAGCTTACGAATGCGCCCAATGCCAGTGCGACAAAACCAATCAACAATAGACGGGTGCGATTCATGACTTCTCCTCGGAGATAGGGATCGGCGCCAGAGCGCGGCCGGGCACGAGAACGTGGCCGGAATTTCCGGAATCCTGAATCGCCTGGACCTCTTTACTGAACCGAACTGGCGACCGAAGAGAATACATTGTTGGCGTTGGAACCGATTAGCCGGATCGTGCCTACAACGATTACCAGGATCACCGCAAGCATTACCGCGTACTCTGCGATATCCTGCCCTTGCTCATCCCGCCATAGCCTGCAAAAAACACTCTTCATTTCATACCCTCCATGGGAACAGGCGGGTAAACATAGATTCCCGTCTGATCTGGTGCAATTCTGCCCGCACTCTGGCCGCAAGTGGCCAAATTTCTTCTCTTTTCCAAATCAATGGCTTGCGAGGAAAGAAAGCGACAGCTTCGAACCTTCTGCCATAATACCCTGAGGCATCCCAGGTTGAGCGACAAATTTCTGCACATTGTGTCCGAAATTCTGCTTTCCCAGGATCCGTCAGTTTCTCAGACTGGAGTGGGGATAGGTCAAGTGGTTCTGCTCTGTGGAAAAAGCGCTTCTAGCTGATTGCGGGGATAAAGCCTGTACCGAACCAGGCTTGAGAGGCCAAAGCTCACCGCTGCCCCGGAATTGCGCTATTGGATGGAACTCGCGACCGACGAAAACACATTGTTGGCGTTGGAGCCGATCAGCTTAATCGTCCCCACCACAACCGCCAAGATCACGGCTAGCATGACCGCATATTCCGCGATGTCCTGCCCATCGTCTCCACTTAACCTGCTCAGAACGCCCATCATCTTCGACCCTCGGCAAAAAGAAGTAAGCAAGGGGGAGGGCCGTAACACTCTTGTCATCCCACTGCGCTACTTCGGCTCGCCGAAGATTGCCTTCTCCGATCAAGCAGATTTTCTTGCCAGTGCGAACGACGCGAAACAATATTAGATCATTAGAATCATACCTCAGGAGTCCCGCTGTAAGTGCAAGATTTTGCAATGCGGACCTTCAAACGTAACTGTTAGGGTAGGTTCTCACTTTGAGATGGAGCCATCCGCAATTGGCGTGAGCGTCAGGATAACTGCTTGCGAATCAATGTAAATCTTCTCCCAACCGGGTGTGGACAATAGAGCGGTTACCAGGGGGGCGTCCCGTGGGAGAAACACCGTGCGGATACCCCACTTCCGTAAGGGTTCACGCCAGTGCTGCTTGAGATAATAGCTCTCCGCGAATTCGTCCAGGAAGGAATCGCCATACAGGTCGGCGCGACCGTCTATGTAAACGCGATACTCCGGATACAGCCTCCAAATTAAATATCCGCCCCAGTTGTAGTGGTTCATGATCGAGGAGGGGACCGCGTTTTTGAGGATGAAAGAAGCCGCGGTTTCCGGAAAGTGCTGCGCTTCGGCCGCCCGCTGTTGACGCACGACGGATCGGACATGTGCGAGAACAAAAATTGCGAAAGCCGCGAGCACGACGGCATTAACCTTCATTGTCCTCGCGACAGGTCGTTTTCGTCGTATCTCAACTGCAGCGCCTTTGCCCAGCCAATCACTGACTAAGTCGCTGAGCAGCGGAACTGCTACCAGGACGAAAATCGGGATGTGGCGGACCGAGCGCAATCCCGCCAACGTCGTTGCCGAAAGCAACACCAGTTCCCGAGGGCGCAGGCGCCGTGGCGATAGCGTTATCCCGACCAGGATGGCTAATATCAGCAGCAGTAGCGGCAGATACTTGAGTTCGTGGAAGTTGGGGGAAAACCACTCGTCGATGTAGTTTTGCATGGAGGCGGAGTGCAAAGTTTGCAATGGGTACCAATACATCCGGACTCCATTAGGATTGAGCGGGATCACCGCCAGGCAAGCGGCGAGAACTAGTGCCAACCTGCGAAGCTGGGGTGCGGCTCGAGGCCACCTTTCGAAACCCAGCACAACATCCAACGCCCTTCCACCCAGAAACAATGCCAGCAGAGCAATTCCCATGGCGTATCCGCCGTGAAGATTTACCCACAGCAGCATCAACGGGATGGCCCACCACACGCGGTTGGGATGTTGGTCAAAACGTTGCAAGATCAGGAGAAGGACACTGGCTAGCAACAATGAGAGCATTTGGGGACGGACCCCCCAAGTTGCAGCCGAGGCTACAGCGCCCAGCGCGGTGATTAACGCGGCCGTGAATGGATGTCCTGGACAACGCAGGAAAACCAGGAGAAGGGCCGCACCGATGATCGATGCGAAGGCCACAATCAATCCACCCCAGCCCGCCCAGCGATACAACGTGAAGATCATCACGTCGGACAGCCACTCATGATTTACCCAGGGCTGCCCAAACCGGGTGAACGAGTAAGGATCGGCCCGGGGCACGCTGTGGGTCTGAATGATCAACTCGCCTGTACGCAGATGCCACCAGACATCAGGGTCAGTGACACTGTGCGCGCTCATAGCAAATAATCCCAAGGCGACTAGCAAGACAAGAACTCGGCGGGTCTCTAACCAGGCAATCACGTTTCCAGCAAGGATCATACCTTAGCCGATATAGAATCGCGGCTCACACCCTATGAACAAGAGCGGTGCCATAAAGCTGCTAGTGCCGTTTCTGACAGGAATGTTCCTGGTTCACGCGCTAGTCTTCTGGAGCTTGCGGGAGAAAATTCACCAAGGTTACTCGGATTTCAGCATCTTTTACACCGCAGGAATGATCTTCCGTCAGGGTCATGCCGACCGGCTCTACGACACTGGTCTACAGTTTCATATTCAAACGGACTTTGCGTCGCAGGTCTACATACGGCAGGGGGCACTGCCCTACAACCATCCACCTTTCGAAGCGGTGCTATTCGCTCCCTTGGCCGGACTTTCATATCCCGCAGCCTACACAGCCTGGGATCTGCTGAACCTGGCGATTCTTGCTGCCCTGCCTTTTCTGTTGCGTCCTTATGTTCCTCTCTTGCAGCGCTATCCTACGGTCCTCTGGTGGTTAGCGATGTTAGCCTTCTTTCCGGTGTTCGCCGCCTTGCTGCAAGGTCAAGACAGCATCCTTCTGCTGCTCATATTTTCCCTCACATACATTGCTTTCAGGAAAAATCAGGAGTTTGCGGTCGGATGTTGGCTCGGTCTCGGGCTGTTTCGTTTTCATCTCGTGTTGCCGCTAATGCTGATCCTGCTGCTACACAGAAAACGCAAAGCGCTCTTGGGGTTTCTCTCGGTTGCTGTTGGACTAGGTCTGCTTTCGGTTGGGCTTGTCGGTTGGAAAGAGGTGCTGCACTATCCTGCCTACGTCTGGAGTGTAGAGAAGTCAACCGCGCTCGTCGCCAGCCTGATCTCGGCGATGCCCAACCTTCGCGGTTTCGTTCACATGTTCTTCCCGTGGACGCGGCGCGTCGCCGTCGGTGTGTCAGTCGTGTCGGCGTTATTGCTTCTGTTTACCTCGCTCCGGTGGGATGATTCACCTCTCAATCAGCGGTTCGACCTGAGTTTTTCCCTGGCTACGGTGGCGATCGTGCTTTTGAGCTACCATGTACTGGCTCACGATCTTTGCCTGCTTCTTTTGCCTCTGCTGTTGCTGGCAAACGACTTCGACAAATCGGGATTGCCAAGGGGCGGGAGGGGAATTGCCTTGTTGGGGCCGATGATCGTGCTGTTTTTAAGCCCCGTGCAAATGCTTCTCTGGTTTCGGTTTGGCAAATTCAGCTTGATTGCAGCGGTGCTTCTGCTTTGGTTTTATGGAATCTCGCGTGAGTTGTCGGATCGAACTGCTGGGGCCTACCTGAGAGCTGCATGAGCGCCTCGCGACTGAAATCCCTTGCACTCATCTACCTCGTTGGCGTGGTGGGCGTGTACCTAACAGTTTTTTGGAATGCCAGGCGTTTGATCGCAGCAGGTCTCCCCGACTTCGCCATCTACTACTGCGCGGGCACTGTGGTGCGCCAGGGGCTGGGACACCAACTGTACGACCCCTCAGCCCGTTTCGAAGTACAGCAGCAATTCGCCACCGCCGTCCCGTTGTTTCGAGGTCCATTGCCTTGGACCCATCCGCCGTTTGAAGCGCTGTTTTTTGTTCCCTTTAGCTACTTCCCCTACCTGACGGCTTACGCGCTGTGGAATCTGCTAAACCTTGTTCTCGTTGGGGCAACCCTGTGGCTGCTGCGTCCCTATGTCCCGCACTTGCCGACACGTGGTCCCTCGCTTTGGCTTCTCGCGATCGCATTCTTTCCCGTGTTCTTCAACTTAATCGAGGGGCAAGATGGAATTGTGCTCTTGTTTATCTACGCTCTAGTTTTCGTATTTCTTTGCAGGAACCGAGATGCCGCCGCGGGCGCATCTCTGGCCCTTGGACTCTTCAAGTTCCACTTAGTGCTGCCTTTTGTGCTTCTGTTGCTGGTGCAAAAGAGATGGAGACTGCTTTATGGATTCCTGCCAGTGTCTCTGCTGACAGTGTTAGCATCGATCGCAATTGCAGGCGTTCGGGCGTTGTTGGCCTATCCTCGCTATGTGCTCTATTGGGAAGATGTCTTGGCTGGCAAAGATCGCGTACCGGCCGGGATGCCCAACCTACGGGGACTCGTGTACGTCTTCCTGCCAAACGGAAGATATGCGGGACCAGTTGTTCTGCTCTTATCGCTGGCGTTGATGTTTTTCGTGGCACGGCGTTGCCGCTCGGCGCGGTCGGACGCGTTTGATCTGAATTTCTCACTGGCTCTGGTCGCCACCCTGCTGGTCAGCTACCACGTGGTCAGCTATGACCTGAGCGTGCTCTTGATTCCCGTCTTTCTACTCGCGAACTATCTCTTCAAGGAGGGGAATCTCGGCCGGTGGTCCTCGGTCCTCATTGCTTCAGGAATAGCCGTGCTGTTCTGCGCTCCACTGCAGCTGTTTCTTTCCTTGAACTTCAAAGAATTTGCTTTGATGGGTCTCGTTCTGCTTCCTTGGATGTATGCGATTTCAGAGGAGGCATCACTCCAACTTCGCGACTGAGAGACGTTGCTTTTCCCACAGCCCGCGCGCCAGCACGATGCCCAGCATCGGCAGATAGATGAACACGACCGTCCACCTCCCCACTTCAGTAAAGCTGTGCACGACATGATACCAGCGCCAGATTCCAGCGCCCCAACTAAAGCCTACGGTTGCCACTATTTCTTTCCGCGACTTCGGAATCAGCCACAGAACCAGCGTGTCGTAGAACCAGCGTTGCGGCATGATGGCCATGATCATGAGCAAAAGCGCATCGCGGTCCCTATAGCGCAGCAAGACCGCCGCAAGCAACGGTCCAGGTAATACAAGCAGCGGAATGAAATGGTCATAGTGGCCGATCTGCTGAAGCCAGAGCAGCGGCCAGCGTGGCATCACAGCCAGACTCAGCACCGCGATCACCACACAAGCAAGAATGCCCCGGCGGCTCAAGTGAGTGAGTGCGACCGGGAGACCAATTTGAGGTTTTGCTAAAGTCGTCGGCAGCAGGAGAGGAAAGAACGCGCTGGCCGTGATCAATGGCGTCCACTGCGCCGACAGGATTCCGGCCCAGTACGGATAAGCCAGAAAAACAAGCAGTCGATGGTAACCGTCGCGACTAAGACCAAAAGCCAACAGCGCTGAACTCATGCCGTAAAACACGCCGGCTGCGATTTCTGGGCGCACCCAGACGAAGGGCAGACCGAACAGGGCCGCAGTCAGTGGGTAAAGTTGGAACGTCGCATACGGGTTGCGGTGCGCGAGCAGATCCTGGGCGGCGCGAATTGCCCAACGAAAATCCGCCGCGTCCTGGTGAAAGTGCACCATCAGAAACCAGCAGAAAGCACCGCTGGCCAACCCGATTGCACCGGAAATAAAGATTCGCAGGCGCACTGGCAAGCTTCGTCCGCATAAGTTGTAACATAGGGCGATTTTGTTGCGACTGGACTATTGCTCAGGAACTCCAGATTCGGTTTGGTGTTGGCGCTGCTTTTAGCCGGCAGCATGTGGTTCTACGTTCGACAAGTGCTGGTCCCGTACCAGCGCGCTGATGCTGCTACGCACAACCGTCCCCGCGGGAATCTGTCCGATCTTTATCCGCGCTGGCTGGGCGCGCGCGAGTTGCTGCTAAACCATCGCGATCCCTATAGCCCCGAACTGACGCGCGAAATTCAAGCGGGATACTATGGCCGGGAGCTTGATCCCGATCGCCCCGGCGATCCCAGAGACCAGCAGGGATTTGTGTATCCGGTATATGTTGTATTTCTTCTCGGGCCGCTCATTCACTTGCCTTTTCCGGTTGTACAGACAGGCTTCCGTTGCCTCTTGGTCGTTCTCACCGCGGCTTCGGTCCTGCTATGGCTGCGCGCCCTGAACTGGCGGCCTTCAGCGGCGACCACGGCGATCCTGATAGTCCTGACCCTCGGCAGTTTTCCCACGGTGCAGGGAATCGAACTCCAACAGCTGAGTTTAGTCGTGAGCGGAATGATTGCGGGGTGCGCCTTCCTGCTCGCCGGCGATCATCTGGTGCTCGCAGGAGTTGTGCTCGCTCTTGCGACCATCAAGCCTCAACTTGCTTTGCCCATGTTGGCATGGTGGATTCTGTGGGCCTTCAGCGATTTGCGCAAGCGCGCCGGTTTGCTCTGGGGATTCAGTCTGACTATGGCGATTCTTCTCGCGGGGGCGCAATATGTGCTGCCAGGATGGATGGGACGCTTTTGGGGAGCCGTTTCGGCTTACCGGCAATATACGGATGGCGCGCCGTCTGTGCTGGATGTGCTCATCACGCCGGTTTGGGCCGGAATTCTTACCACCTTGATCGCGTTTGCCCTGGTTAGTGTCTGCTGGTTGGCGCGGCGCGAACCAGCCAACACCTCTGCCATCGGGGTCGTCTCAGCGTTGGTGCTGGCGGCGACGGTTGTGGTGATCCCCACTTTTGGGTCTTACAATCAGTTGCTTTTGTTACCAGGAATCTTATCGGTTATTTCCAATCGGACAACATTGTGGAACCGGAGCGTTCTCACGCGTGCCGCTTGTGTGATCGCAGCCCCGGTGTTTTTCTGGCCTTGGCTCGCGGCTCTTGCTCTAACTGTTGCGTCTTTTGTTCTGCCCGGGCAGTCGGTCAAACAGGCCTGGGTTATGCCTCTATGGACCATTCTGTACGTTCCGTTCACGGTGTTGCTGCTGCTAGGGCTGATTGTTGCCATCACTTTTCATGATCGAGGTAAGGGACGCCCCGTCGTGAATTACCAGGCAGGTTAGCCAAGTGATCGTTAGCGTCGATTCAGGACAAAACCCCGTCCCGGCTTGCAATGTCGCAGGGCAAGCGGTATCTTCTCAACACTTCCGCACGAGCGAACTTGGAGGATGGGATGGACCTGAAACTAGAGACGCATGTCACAGATGGAATCACTGTCGTCTCTTGTCATGGTCGCATCGTTCTGGGAGAGGATTCAGCGGCGTTACGCGACTCTCTCAAGCAGGTGTTAACCTCCAGTCGAGAAGTTGTGCTCAATCTTTCCGGCGTGAATTACATTGACAGTAGCGGCCTGGGAACTTTGATAGCCGTCTACTCTTCGGCGCGCTCCGCTGGCGCCGACATCAAGTTGGCGGGGCTTGGTCAGCGCCTGCGAGACTTACTGCAGATTACGAAACTGGTCACGGTGTTCGAAGTTTACGATAACGAGCAGCAAGCCATTGCCGCCTTTCATCGTGGGGCAGCATGAGCTCCGGCTCATGCATCGGGGAGACCATAATTTCGCGGGTACCCTGGGCAGAAGAAGACCCGTGACCCCTTCCCGTCGGGGCCTAATCCTGTCATTATTCTGTTAGTCCAAGGAGCCTCCGCAAGCGGCTATGGCCCTTCAGCCCATAACTGGCCCGACGTCGTCACCAGGTTCGGGAATTTTCCCTACGCTTGTCTTTGTGCAGGGCAATGAGCAGCGCACCATTACGCTCGACCACAGTCCCTTTTCCGTGGGACGAAAAGTGGACAAAGACCTGGTGATCGCCGACCCACGGGTTTCACGCGACCACGCCATCATTACTTCGGAGAACGGACAGTTTGAGGTCGTCGATCAGGGCAGCAAGCACGGGACGTTTGTCAACGGCGAGCGTATCCAGCGCAAGACCCTGGAACGCAATGACCGGCTGGAATTCGGCGTGCGCGATGTCTCCTACGTAGTCTTCCACCCCCATCACGCCACATCGAACACAGCCCGCGAGTTCCTCAGCCAGATCTCCGGCATTCACATTTCCAGCGAGAGCACCGATCTGGAGAAGCTCACTCTCTTCCTCGAAGCCGCGCGCAAGCTCAATACCACTGGCGTTCTGGACGAAATTCTGGTGACCTTGCTCGAAGCCACCCTGAAACTCACCCGCGCTGAGCGAGGTTATGTTTTCCTGAAGACTGATGAAGGCATGCGTCTGGCAGCTGGCCGTAATTCCAAGGGCGAGCCGCTGCTGGATGACAAAACGATTTCGCACTCCATCCTGGATGACGCGCTGAAATCTAACTCCGAATTTGTGGTAACGGACACCAGCCAGTCGCTTGAGTTGAAGGGCCGGCAGAGCATTGTTGCCTACGATCTCCGCACCGTGATTTGCATTCCCTTGCGCAAACCGCAAGTACAGGCCACTCGCGACATCCAGGCTGTAACCCCGGCCGATACCTCGGCGGAAGTGATGGGCGCGTTGTACGTGGATTCACGTTTTGCCTCGCGCGATATCTCGAGCGTAAGCAATGACATTCTCCAGGCCATCGCAAGGGAAGCCGCTTCGCTGATCGAGAACGCGCGCCTGGTGCAAGCCGAAGAAGCGTCCCGGCGCTATCAGCAGGAGCTTTCCATTGCTGCCTCCATCCAGCAGGGGCTCATGGCTGTGACTATTCCTGAAGTTCCATTTGCGCGGCTGGCGGGCAGGAATCTTTCCTGTAAAGAAATTGGTGGTGACTTTTTCGATGCTGTCAATACCGAGGACGGCCTAGCGATCGTTCTGGCTGATGTCAGCGGCAAGGGAGTCTCGGCGGCGCTGCTGGCCTCGACGCTCCAAGGCATGATCTATTCTCAGCTCACGGCCCGCATGCCCCTAACCGAAATCGTAGCTGCCGCCAACCGCTTCTTCACCGACAAGCATATCGGAGAGAAATACGCGACCCTGATCGTCGCTCGCATTCGCCGCGATGGCGAACTGGAATATGTCAACTGCGGGCACGTCCCGCCATTGCTGGTTTGCAATCACGAGGTAATTCGGCCCCGGCACGGTAACCTGCCTGTGGGTTTGCTTGCGGATGCCACCTACGAGAGTGATCGTTGCAATTTGCATCCGGGCGATCGCGTAGTTCTGGTTACAGATGGCGTAACCGAAGCCGAGAACGCTCGTGGCGACTTCTTCGAAGATCATCGTTTGGAAGCGGTGGCGGCGAAGAGTGAGACCCTCGAAGATATTTTTTCCGCCGTGGCTAACTTCTGTGGTGGCACTCCCCTGAATGACGATTGCACTGTGGTCGAGTTGGTATATACAGGCTAGGATCTCGTCATTATTCTCTTAAGCGCCTCTCCACTGCCGGTGTATTCTTTCCAACCATGAACTTCACGCTCCTCGATTGGTCGGCAATCGTCGCCTATCTGGGTGTCACCCTGTTCCTGGGACTCTACTTCCGCAGTCGCTCAGGGAAGAGCGTCGACGACTACTTCGTCTCCGGACGCAACGTCTCCTGGTGGCTGGCAGGGACGTCAATGGTGGCCACGACTTTCGCCGCTGACACGCCGCTGGTCGTTACCGGTCTGGTGTATACGCAAGGTATCGCCGGAAACTGGTTGTGGTGGTCGTTCCTGCTCTCCGGCATGATGACGGTATTCTTGTTCGCTCGCTTGTGGCGACGCTCGGGCTTGCTCACCGATGTGCAGTTTGCAGAAATGCGTTACGCCGGCAAGCCGGCCGCCTTTCTGCGTGGATTCCGCGCTGTCTATCTCGGTCTGCTGATGAATTGTCTGATCCTCGGCTGGGTCACCAAGGCGATGACCAGCATCGTTGCTGTAACTCTGGGAGTGAGCGACAGCAAAGCACTCGCGATCTGCGTCCTGTTCCTGATTCCTTTTACCGGGCTGTATGTAGCCCTGGGCGGATTGTGGGGTGTCCTGTGGACTGATCTGTTCCAGTTCGCTCTGAAGATGGCAATCGTGATCGGAGTCGCATGGTATGCAGTGTCTGCTTGCGGAGGCATGAGCGCTCTGCTCAATCGCCTGGCAGAGATGCGCGTTGCCGCTGGACCAGCCGCCGGTGATGCAACTTCGTTCTTTCCGGATTTTTCCCGTCCCATTGACCAGGAAGGACTGTGGTTGCTTCCGGTGATGATATTCCTGGTCAATATCGGATTGCAGTGGTGGGCATTCTGGTATCCCGGTGCTGAGCCCGGCGGCGGCGGCTACATTGCGCAACGCATCTTCAGCGCGAAGGACGAACGCAACGGTTTGCTCTCAGTCCTCTGGTTCAACATTGCACACTACGCGCTGCGACCCTGGCCCTGGATTCTGACCGCACTGGCCGCGGTCGTCCTCTATCCCAATCTCGAGCACCCGGAAAAAGGATACATGCTGATCGTCAGCCAACACGTGCCGCCAGCGCTACGCGGCATCGTGATCGCTGGCTTCATGGCGGCGTTCATGTCTACCATCGCCACCCAGCTGAACTGGGGAGCTTCGTATCTCGTGTCGGACTTCTATCGCCGTTTCATCAACCGCGATGCTACCGACCAACACTATGTGCAGATTTCCCGTTTGGCTACAGTTCTGCTTGTGATTGCCTCCGCCGGAATTTCGGTCCTGCTGGCCGATATCCGCTCCGGATGGCAAGCCGTCCTGGAAGTGGGTGCCGGAACGGGTGGTGTCTATCTACTGCGCTGGTATTGGTGGCGGATCAATGCCTGGAGTGAAATCTCAGCCATGGCGACGGCTTTGGTCATGACCGTCTCACTGCGATGGATCGCTCCATTCTCCGGTACGAACCCGGTGGTCTTCGCCAAGAGCGCTTTAACGACTACCATGGTTACGACTTTCGTTTGGCTAATCGTCACCTTCGCCACCAAGCCGGAGCCCGAGCAGATCCTGCTCAAGTTTTATCGCAGCGTGCGACCACAAATTACCGGATGGCAGGCAATCGCCCGCCTTGCTCCCGAAGTCCCACCCTCGCGCGATCTGGGACGCAATCTTCTGTGCTGGGTTCTGGGCTGCGCCATGGTGTACCTGGCGCTGTTTGGCTTGGGACATGTACTGCTCGGTCCTATGTGGGAGGGATTGCTGCTCTTGCTTCTGTCCTCTATATGTGCGGGCGTCCTTTACTCAAACATCTCCCGCACGGGCGGGGAAGCGGAATCAAATGTCCCAAAGACAAGCGTTGTTGGATCCGCAGCACACTAGATCCGATTGTCATCCTGAGCGCAGCTGAGCCATTCTCTCGCGATGGCTCAGCGGAGTCGAAGGATCTCTACATCACGAAACCAAGTTTGAAGCGAAAGCGGCCAATCGCTCAAGATGACGGCTCTACCCCCACTGTATAGTCCATCCCCTCCCAGCGCTGCTCCTGCAGCCAATAAAACGTAAAAACAATCTCACGCCCCTCTGCTAACGCATTGCTGGGTAGATCCGCAACGTAAACACCCAGCGGGTCGCGGGTGGTGGTGTCATGCGTGGTATTCCAGCCATCGAAACTCCAATGCACAAGCGCCGGCGCGGGCAGCACGATCCGCAATTTCTTTCCACCGGGCATGGTTCGGCATTTGTTATTCAGGCGCCATTCGAAATACTCGGCCTTGCGTTTTTCGACTACATAACGCTGCACTGTCTGCGGTGGCTGGTCGAAAATCTTGCCATCGCGTAGTGATCGCCGCAGCTTGATGTACTCAGCGTGTGCCCAGACCAACGGACATGCCGACCCTGTTGGCTTGCCCAAGAACAGTTCAAGCTCAGGAATATCGGGCGCATCCCAAACCTGCTCGGGAATCAAGCGCCCCCCTTGCGTCGAAAGCTCGATCACTTGCAGCAGTTTTTCCGCTTCTTCCGGGCGTCCTGCGGCCAGTTCGTAGTGAGCGCGTTCACCTGCCAACAAAGGCCAGGGCCGGCCAATTCCCCTGCCATCAAAGGGCGATCCGTCTTCGTGCTCACCGTAGCCGTCGCCGTTGTACCGATACCAGCAAGGGCCTTGCGGCAGCTTGATCCGCAGCAGGGCGTCAATCACTTTTACTGTGTTCACAATTCGGGGATCGTCCGGCGCGCGCAGTCCGAACCGCACCAGTGCCAACGCGTCCGGACTGATGAGATGCACGGCTGCCTCAGCGCTCTGGCCAGGAGGCCGGTTCTTGATCGGCACAAATCCCTCCAGCGGAGACGGCGCGCAGTCGGCCTCCGGAGGTGCAATCCGGACGTAATAACCTTCCACTCCGACCTGCCGTGCCAGATCACTGTCTTTTGCGTAGATCCACCGTTCAATGTTGTCATTCCAGCAGTCCGCGGTTTCGCGGAGGTGGCTTGCCGTCGTTTGTTCCTCGACCGCGTCGGCAAGATCGGCTGCGACGAGGAGGGCCGCAATCTCTACCGCCAGCGTGAATGGCGAATAACCTGCATCTTCTTCCCAGCGGTCCTGCTGAGTGACGGGGCCATTGCGGACAATAAAACCCGCAGCACGTTGCACAACGGCCCACCTGCGTCGCAAATTTCCCAGAGGGACTCGGGAGTGGCGCACGACGATATCCACGAGCAGAATCGGGAGCGCCGCCTCGTCCATTTGCACTCCTCCCCAATAGGGACGCCCATCCAGCCACAGGTTCTGCGCCCAGCGGCCATCCGACTCCTGCGTGGCTTCGAGATAGCGCAGTACCCGTAGCGCATCGGACTCCGCCCCCGCTGCCAATAGGCCGACTGCGGTTTCCACCAAGTCGCGTGGCCAGACCAAGTGATATCCGCCCAGGTCTTCATCACCCTTGTTGAACCCCCAGGGAATGGAAAGGCTCGCGATCACTCCTCCCAGGAAGTTCTTCGACTCATGGCAGCGCATCACCGCCGCGCTGGCGCGAAAGAGGTCGTATTCCCGCTCAGGCTCGTCCAATTTCAGCAAACTTTTCTGCCAGCTTTTCCAGTGCCTGACGTAGTGATCGCGCAAGTCCTCATAGGACTCAAGCAGGCTGGCACGCGTGTGCTGACCGGCTTCTGACCAGATTTCTCCGAAGCCCAATGCCAGGACAAATTCTCCTCCGCACGCCACCAGATCGATCTCTCCGGTGAGCGCGATGTTGCCATGTTCGGCTCGAGTGTAATTCCACGCCATTTGGTAGTGCTGCGAAAGATCCTGCCAGCCATCGGAGAATCCCACGAAACCGGCAGACATCTTCAGCCAGGGCGCCGAACAGGCAAAGGCCAGAGCGATGCTATTTCGCTCCGCAAATAACATGGGAACGCCCTTGTACTCTCCTACCCAGCCTGTGTTGTCGTTTCCCCAGTTGGCCAGATGCGGAGCCAGAAGGGCATAGAGACGATAGTCGGCGAGGCTGCCCTTCAGCGGTACAAAGCGGACCTTCTGCAGCACCACGTTACGGTAAGGATCCGTCAGAACTTCTTTTTCGATCCGATACCGCCCCTGCATTTCTGTGTTGCGCAGCTGATATACCGGTATACCCGGCTCCATGGGGACATTCTCAAACCTGCAATGCCGCTTCTCTTCAGAGAAAAAACCGGCGCCATCGGTGACGATGAACCCTTGATCGCGCGTGCACGCCTGGTCCACGCGCGGGAAGTAGACTTCGTTCAGGATGCCGTGGCTCAAGGTAAACCAGACCCGGCTGTGCAGGTTTAGCGCTGTGCCGATCCCGCTTTTAGCGCTCGAAGTCCAGCGCGGCGGTATCCCAGGCGCTCCCGGCGCATAACGTTCGGAATCACTCACTATGTCCCACCCCCCAAAGTCCGAACAGTTTGACAGATCAGCAGGCTGGCGGCCAACACACTCTCCACCGGGCTGTGCAGATTTTTTCAACAAACATTAATTCGCGATTCATGCCGGAGTAATAAAAGAGGGTCAAGCTGCAAGCATCCGCGACCACGGATTGAATCCAACGGGGCTCAGGCCGTGGTTAAGAACAACTCATGGAGGAGCGCTGTGAAACATTGGCGGAAGACTCTGATGTTTAGGACAACTATGCTGTCGCTGCTTGCCATGATGCCACTGGCTGCGAACGCACAAATGAGTAAAGTGAAGACGGTTTGGGTCATCCTCATGGAGAATCACAACTGGACGGGCAACAACGCCGGCGCGGCGTTCGGCGCTCCGGATCTCAAGGACAACCTGTCGGCTCCGTACATCAACGGGCAGCTGCTGGATACATCGGCGCACGCGGAGGAGTATTTCAATCCTCCGGGCAACCATCCCAGCCAGCCGAATTATTTGTGGCTGGAAGCCGGGACTAACTTCGGCGTCCTCGCGGATACCCAGCCCGGTCAGCCCCAACTATTCACACACCACCATTTGGTAAGACTTCTTGAAGATGCGGGTATTTCCTGGACGGCCTACGCGGAGCCCGACTTCGGCAGCCCCGTGTTCGACGTCTGCCCGCTGGATTTTACCTTCCTCGATGTTGAGCATCTCGCGTTTGTGTACTTCAACGATGTCAACCATGGGTTGAACCCGAAGTCAGCCGAATGTATCAAGCACGTCCGGCCGTATTACCAGCTGGCGACTGATCTGGCCGACCACACCTCGGCGCAGTACAACTTCATCACTCCAAACCTGTGTCATGACGGGCACGAGGGCATTTCTCCTTGCGATGCACTGGAAAGCAAGAACAATACCTTGCGATCGGATACCTGGCTGAAGCAGAATGTGCCGCTCATTCTCGAGTCAGACGAGTACAAGCAGGGGGGCGCCCTGTGCATCATTTGGGATGAAGCCGAAGACAGCGCCGACTTCAGCGATGGTCCCATCGGAATGTTCCTGCTTTCGCCGTTTGCGAAGGGCGGGGGGAAAACGGCTTACAGCAATAACATTCACTACGACCATAGCTCCACCCTGAAAATGTTGCAGGAAATCTTCCAGGTGGGGCCGCTGCTTGGAGATGCTGCGGATCCCGAAACCAATGATCTGAGCAACCTGTTTAAGTGAGAACTGCAACCAGCCGGCCAGGGGCGACCACCTCGGCCGGTCAATTTTTCCTAAGCCGATCTCCACGACTGCTTGCACTCAGCGCCAAGACAGCAGCCGCGATCTTCAGATAAAATCGTTCACACCGAATGTGGATGGCTCGATGTTGCTAGGCGTGCTGGCGCTGCCTGTTACCAGACGGTGTCTGATCCAGAATTCCTATTACAAAAGACAAAGAGACGGCGACCCGCGGAAGGTTTCCGCCAGGAGACGGCGTCAGGAGATAAACGATGGCCAAGATTGCAAAGACCGCGGATCGCAAAAAAGTGATGGACACTTCCAAGAGCACCGACTGCCCCAAGTGCGGTAAGCCTACGCGCATCGTGAAGCGCGTAAAGGATCGCGAACGCAATATCCCCGGCGGGATTTTTATCTCTTGCTCGGCCTGCGAGTTCTACGAGAAGCTGTAGGCGGCGGCTTGACCTGCCTCGAGATAAGGCCCAACCGTTCGAGGCTCAAATCGGCGTTCCGAGGCATTGCCTCGCGATTTTGCTCCAATGCCTTTTGCTTCTCCGTTGTTGCCGCACGACTCCCAAATCTCCAGGGCAACAAGTCTCTCAATAAGTAGTTGAGCAGTCAGTACTTCGCGCAGGGAACAAAAATGTCACGCGCATGTCATGCGCACGCCATTGACACCCCAGCCGACTAAGTACAGAGTTATGCGCTCAAGGCGCAGTGCAAACACACCCGCACACGCGCTTACTTATGAAAGGAAATTTTTCATGAAACCTAATGAGGGCACTTGGGTGCAAAGATCGGGGATAGCCATATTAATTTTCCGAAGATGGAAGACTGCTATGAAGGGACTAGTTCTCCTCACAATCACCCTGTTTACCTTCGCCGCCTCGACCTACGCGCAGCTGAACTTCACGTCCCTTGACTATCCGGGAGGCACATTAACCGCGGCCCGCGGCATCAACGATCGCGGCGATATTGTTGGTGCGTACCGTACCGTGGCGCCCCGTCACGCCCTGCTCATCAGGAGGGGGCAGTTCATTCCGCTCGCACCGACCACTATCTTGGGCTCAAATGCCAGCGAGGCTTTCAAATCAAATGATCTGGGCGACGCAGTCGGGGAACTCTTCGGGAATGACGGGTTCTTTCACGGATTCCTCGTGAGGAAAGGCGTTGTAACCACACTCGATTTTCCTGGCGCTAGCGACACGTCATTCTGCAGCGGTGGCCGAGTTGGGAGATGCTTTATGAATTAGGTAGATTCTCGAGGCTTCAAAGGCGACGTCCCGTTTAAAATCTGCAGCCCCGGCCTCTCGCAAGCCATTGCGAGGGCTGGGGCCGCTTCGGTCTCGTTCCCGATGAAGTCTGGGAGACGAAGTGCAGTCTCCCGAAGGAGGGGCTATGAAATCCGTTATGGGTGTGATGATCGTTGCCTTGGTCTAGACTTAGAAACTCATCTGCCCCAGGATCGCTCTCGCTTCGGCGGCGGGATCCGCTGCCGCGGTGATCGGACGTCCCACAACGATGTGCGTGGCGCCGGCCGCAATCGCTTCCGCTGGAGTCACCACTCTGGCCTGATCGCCGTGATCGGTGCCGGAGGGACGCACTCCTGGGGTCACGATGACAAGCTCATTCCCCAGTTCCGTGCGTAGAGCAGAAGCTTCCAGGGCCGACGCCACCACCCCTTTACATCCGTTCGAGATGGCGAGGACGGAAAGCCGCAAAACCTGGTCCACGACTCGTCCGCGCACACCCAGGTTGCTGAGATCGTTGTCATCCATGCTAGTTAAGACCGTGACCGCCAGCACCGTCGGAACAGGATTGACCCTGGCTGCAGCTTCCGTGGCTGCTCGTAGCATCTTCGCGCCGCCTGAAGCGTGCACGGTTAGCACAGTGACGCCGAGATCGGCAGCCTCTCGCACTGCCGACGCTACAGTATTGGGAATGTCGTGGTATTTCAGGTCAAGAAAGACGCGCCGTCCCGAAGCCACCAGATCTCTCACCACCTGCGGGCCGACGGCGGTGAACAGTTGCATACCAATCTTGTAAGTCAGGGCGGAGTCGCCCACAGCCGCCACAATCTTCTGGGCTGCGGCTGCGGACGAGACATCCAGAGCAACGATCAGACGCTGGCGCGGATCTTGCATCTAGTTCTAGTTTAAAGGGCTTGGCGCTAATACGCCAATGGCCGGAGCATGGCCACGGTTTGGGGATGAACCAGATCCAAGCGGACGCGCTGCAGGCCTTGGCTCTTGAATTGAAGCACTCGTGCAGTGTTGTAGGAAACGTCGATGATCCTTCCGGGAACAACCGGTCCGCGGTCGTTGATACGTACCACTACCGCCCGCCCGTTGCGAAGGTTCGTGACCCGTACGTAGCTCCCAAGCGGGAGAGTTGGATGCGCCGCGGTCAGGTCGTACATGTTGTAGGGCTCACCACTGGCGGTCGGTTTGTCCTGGAAGTCGCTGCCGTACCATGATGCCGTCCCAATTTGATACGCCTTGGGTCGGTTCACCCCGGTCCGAAACCCCGGCCGAACCGTGCTTTGGATGTCACGAGACTCTGAGTTGGTCGGTCGCTGAGTCGCCCCTAGGCTGACGACCCAAAGAAGAATCGTCAGTCCAGCAATACGTCGTCGCATTCAGTCACCCCGCATCTCTAAGTTACCCCCCCCACGAGTTCGCCAGGATTCAACGATGCTATCGGGTGAGAAAGCGGGGTGTCAATGCGGAATTTCCTGTAGCAAGATTATTATCTAGTACTAGATACATTACGTAACCTATTGTTGATCTTGATATAAACTACAGATATCACTGTAACTGAGTGGCTTATATATTTACCATTTGGTAAATACTCGTGCGCCGAGGACGTTCGGAAATTATTACCTCGCTTGTATTCTCAACAACTTACGCTATAGTCTGTACGATCATCCATGAAGAGAGCAAGTTACGAGGGTTCGTTTTGATTTCTGCGATCGGTCGATATGGAACCCACGCCTCAAAGCCAGGCAATCCAGGCTCTAGCCGTTGGAGGGAAATTTGCAATCCGCAGGGTTTCCGATAGATTGCATCTATGGCGCAGGCCCCCCCAATTGTTCTCACAATAGCCGGGTTTGATCCCTCGTCCGGGGCTGGTGTGACGGGTGACATCAAGACCATCGCGGCTCATGGGTGTTATGGTATCGCGTGCATTACCGCTCTAACTGTCCAGTCCACCGCTGGTGTCCGGAGGGTCGAGCCGCTCAGTCCAGATTTGGTGGTCGAAACCCTGGCTGAGTTGTCAGCCGACGTAGAGATCGCGGCTGTCCATGTCGGCATGCTGGGATCCGGGAAGGTAGCTCGGGCCGTGGCGGACTTTCTCGCCACGGAAAGGCTGCCCAATATCGTGCTCGACCCTATCCTTAAGTCTTCCTCCGGGGCCGAGCTGGTCGACACTGCCGGCGCTCGCCTGATGCTCGAGAAATTCCTGCCACTGGCCACCGTTGTAACGCCAAATCTGGATGAAGCCTCCGCTCTGACCGGGTTAGCAGTAACGAATGTGGAGCAGATGCGCGCGGCCGCCATCAAGCTTCATGCTATGGGCGCTGCCGCAGTGGTGGTCACCGGGGGCCACCTCGAAAAAGCTACCGACCTGTTGACCTTCACCAGCCCACGGGGAATCGAGCAAGAGATTTTCAAGTCTGGCCGTCAGCGCTCGAACTCCACCCATGGTACGGGCTGCGCCTTCGCGACCGCAGTGACCTGCCACCTGGCGAAAGGACGGGGATTACCTGAGGCCGTCCTGCTAGCCAAGGCTTACGTGGCGGCCGCTATTTCAAATGCCCAGCCTCTCGGGCGCGGCACCGGGCCAGTCCATCATCTCTACCGCATGCACCAGCAACGACGCACTATCGCAGATCCGGAACCAGTAAACTGAAAGCAGGGGGAGCAGTGGACGGATGGGAATGTCAAACAGGAATTAAAACGAGAATACTTCGTGAGTAGCTGGTCCCTGATTACTGTCTATTGTCCGGCGTCTTCTTCAGCAGAATCCCGGCCACGAACGCCGCAACTGCGGCCAGCAGCCACTGCATCCGATAAGATTGCAATGCTTGAAAATCCGCCAGATTTTGGACCGAGTAGACCACGCCCACGGCAACCACCGCGAGCAGGCACCCTAAGCCCACGAAAAACGCAACCAGTGAAGCCATGGAGAGGCCGAGCCAGCGCCTTACATTTTGGAACTCGAACCTCCCCAAAATCTCCAACGCTCGCATCCAATTTGATGTAGCTGCGCTTACTTGCGCCTGTCGAGCTGATCCACAAACGTGGCAGAAGCGAGCACCAACCATGAATTCGGTGCCGCAGCCGTCGCAAACCTCAACCATCACCGGGCCTGCACTTTGCTGAACCACCGGCGGACGCCAGAAGTCGTGCTGCGCATCCCGTATTACTTCGGACATAGGCGCTTACCTCTTCTTCTTGTGGCATTACATACCGCAAGCCAGTGACCAAAACTTTGCCTACGTAACTCACTGATAAACCGGTCGCGGTACGATCCCGTACGCTGACAACTGGGCAAGAATTACCCCTTGTATTAGGAAAGAATCGCCGGGCTGATTATAAGGGTGTTCTTCACTAGCCTCGCTTCTTCTCGACATGACATTCTTGGTTCGGAGCTCGCTCATCTGGCTTCAGGTAAACTAAAGGTCAACACACCCTGGATATTGAGATCGACGAATTGTTTTCCCGGCTCCCACCCCGCGTAATTTCGTTCTTTTTTCTTTTCCTCGTCGTGCTGGTTGCCGTGGCTGCGGCTTCATCAACCGGCCGTACACCGGATGCGCTGTCGTATCGTCCGAATGATCCGCTGAATCCCTCTGCCTTTGACCATTTTTATAACCTGGATTACGACCAGGCCGTGCGAGAGTTCGACCAGGTACTGCAGAGGCATCCCGACGACCCTTTCGCTGTCAACCATTTCCTCACCGCCATCCTCTTCCGCGAGCTCTATCGCATGGGAGCGCTGAACTCGGGCGAGTACGCCAGCGACAGCTTTGTGAGATCCGCACACCGCCCAGCGGATGAAAAGGTTAAGGAGCAAATCAACCAACTGGTGCAGCGAGCGCTCAAGCTGGAGGAGAAAAGTCTCGCTGCCAATCCCAACAATGTTGACGCGCTGTACGCCAGGGGAGTGACGCGGGCACAGTTCGCAACCTACACGGCGCTAGTGGAGCGCGCGTGGTTCTCAGCTCTCCGCAACGCGGTGGGGGCGCGCCACGACCACGAACGCGTGCTCGAACTGAATCCCAGTGATACTCAGGCCAAATTGATTGTGGGGGCTCACAACTATGTGTTAGGCAGCCTTCCCTGGGGAGTGAAGGTCGCCGCAGCCATGGTGGGCCTGGGCGGGAGCAAGGAAAAGGGACTCGAGTATCTCCAGCAATGTGCCGCGGGAGGCGGAGAGACCAGCGTCGATGCCAAGATTCTGCTGGGCTTGTTCTTTCGTCGCGAGCACCGCTATGACGAAGCGCTGCAGATGGTGCGGGATATTGTCCCACGTTATCCGCGAAACGTTCTGCTGGCGCTCGAAGAGGGTAGTCTGCTAAGGGCCGCGGGACGCCCTCAGGAGGCAGCTGCGGTCTATCGCAAAGTCTGGCAAGCCGGGCAGGACGGACGATATCCCGGCTTGCACTATGAAATCGCTGCGCTTAGCCTGGGCGATCTGTTGCGCAGCCAGAAGGATTTCAGTGGAGCGGCCGCGGCCTACGAGCAAGTGCCACAGGTGCCAAAGCCCGATCCGGAGGCCTTGCAGAAAGCCAATCTGGGCGCGGGTGAGATGTACGATCTTCTTCACAAACGCGATCTGGCATTAGCCAGATATCAGGCGGTCATCGCCACCAACGCGAACACACCGCCCTCAGAGATTGCCCGCAAGCGTATGAAAGACGCTTATCGGGAGGAATGACGAGGGAACTTCTCGCTTCCGGGCGTCGTATCCTCATACGTGGAGGTTGAGAGTGTATTGCAACTATTGCGGCAAAGTTATCCAGGATGACGCCAACCACTGTGCTTACTGCGGCAAGCGAGTCGGAGCAGTGATGGCGCGCAAACGGCTGGTTCGGGCACGCATCGGCCGCAAGATCGCAGGAGTGTGCGCCGGATTCGCGGAATACTTCGACCTCGACGTAACCCTCGTGCGTGTGGTTTGGTTGATTACAGCACTGATTCCGATAGGTGCCAGCCTGATCGCCTATCTGATCGCCTGGATTCTTCTGCCCGAGGAGCCGGAACCGTTATCAGCTCCGGTTGGTCACCAAGCGACGAATCTGTAACATTGCCACGTACGCCTCTGACCGCGAGAGAGGTCTCGTGTGTTTAAATCTCCGCGATGATCCGTATCCCAAGCGGTGACACCGAAATCGCATACGATGTCCTCGGCGAAGGCCCTCCCGTCATTCTGCTCCATCCTTTTCCTGCCCATTACGAATTCTGGCTGCCTGCTGCGCGGGTCTTGGTTTCGCGGTACCGTTTGGTTCTTCCCGATCTGCGCGGCCATGGCGAATCCGGCGTCGGCGATGGCCCCGCAACCATGGAAAAGCACGCTACTGATCTCATGCGCGTCCTGGATCATGCGGAAGTAGGGCGCGCCGCTTTTGTGGGGTGCTCCATTGGAGGCTACTTGCTGTTCGAGTTCTGGCGGCGCAATCAGGCTCGGGTTTCGGCTCTTGTGTTGTGCAACACCAAAGCCCAGGCCGACACTGCAGAGGCGAAGGCTAACCGGTTGCAGGCTGCGGCCGACGTCATGGAGCGTGGCACGGACCCTTTCTTCGAGGCCATGATTCCCAGGCTGATCGGCAAGACTACTCGCGAGACCCGTCCCGACCTGGTGGCTTCAGCGCTTGGGATGATGCGGCGGATGTCTCCCGAAGACGTCGCCCGAGTGCAGCAGGGCATGGCCGAGCGGCCGGATTCCGTCAGCACCCTGAAGACTATCAACGTCCCCACCTTGTTAGTCACCGGGGACGAGGATATTCTGACTGGCCCGCCCGAAGCCGAGTTCATGCGACAGAATATATCCGGCAGTCAAATGAAAATAATTCCACGGGCCGGACATTTCTCTCCGTGGGAGCAGCCTGAGGAAGCCGGAAAATTGCTTCGTGGGTTTCTGGATTCAGTCCATGGAGCATAGATTTTGGCTTCAGTTGAAGTCACTTGCTGTCCAAGACCTAAGACCCGAGCCCCACCCTTTGCTACAATTCCGTTGCCATGATCGACACTTTCCTGGTTCCGGAGAAGACAGTAGTCAGCGCGAAGGGCGATGGGGCCCCCGTCGACGTTAGTGGCGCTGCCAGCCGTGTATTCCTTCTTACCCTGAGCATCAGCAATATTGTTGAACAGGAAGCGCTGGACGTCAGCATTCACGGATCAGCCGACAGCACAGCGTGGGAGTCCAAGCCGCTGGCGATCTTTCCTCAGAAGTTTTACCGCGGACAGCATCCTTTGCTGCTTGATTTGACGGGGCACCCGACCGTCAAGTTCGTCCGTGCTCACTGGGAGGTAAACCGCTGGGGCCGCGGCACGGAAATCCCCATGTTTGAATTTCACCTCACAATCAGAGAAGTACCCCCTGAGATTCTCCAGGAAGCCACGGCGGCAGCAAAAGCGCTGGCGTAAAGGCCGCTGCTTCCCGCATCCGCTATATTGGAATCCTGCATGAGTCAGGGCACCACTCTCGTTGTTCGCCCCGCAAGGAACATCGAGGGATCGGTGCATTTACCCGGGGACAAGTCCATCTCCCACCGCTATGCCATGCTTGCCGCGATCGCCGAAGGGACCACTCGCCTGGAGAACTTCTCCACCGGCGCGGATTGCGCCAGCACGCTCGGATGCCTACAGATGCTCGGTGTCGATTGGCAGCGCGATAACAGCGCCGTGGTGATTCACGGCTGCGGGCCAAAGTTGCACGCGCCTAGGCTCCATCTCGACTGCGGGAATTCGGGCTCGACTATGCGTATGCTGAGCGGCATTCTGGCAGGCCAGGAATTCAGCAGCGAGCTTGTCGGCGATGAATCTCTTTCCCGCCGTCCCATGGCTCGGATCATCACTCCCCTCGAAACTATGGGAGCGAAAATCTCCGCCAACAACGGACGCCCACCACTCCGAATCAGCGGCGGTCATCTCAAGGCGATTGACTACAAAATGCCGGTAGCCAGCGCGCAGGTAAAATCTGCGCTGCTATTTGCCAGCTTGTTCGCGGCGGGGGAAACACGTGTCGAGGAACCAGTGCGTACCCGCGATCACGGAGAACTGGCCCTGCGCGCGTTTGGCGCCGAACTCAATCAAAGTGGCAACCAGTTGAGCATCTCGGGAGGACAAAAGCTCCGCGCAATCGAAGCGCGAATCCCGGGCGATCTCTCCAGTGCAGCGTTCTTCCTTTGCGCAGCCGCTCTGTTTCCCGGCTCAAAACTGATAATCACCGCGCTACTAATGAATCCCACACGAGCGCGGCTGCTGGATATTTTGAGTGCGATGGGGCTTCGAATTTCAATCAGCCAACTGGATGAGTTGCACGGAGAACTCCAAGGCACGGTGCAGATCGAAGGCGGAACTTTGAAAGGGGCCACAATTGCTGGAGCCGACACCCCAGGCCTGATCGATGAAATCCCGGTGTTGGCCGCGATCGCTCCCTTTACCACGGCCGGTATCGAAATCCGCGATGCCCGGGAGCTGCGAGTGAAAGAATCCGATCGCATCGCCGCCATCGCGGCCAACCTACGAGCGATGGGAGCAGAGGTGCAAGAACTCGACGATGGTTTGAAAATTCCCGGCAACCAAAAGCTGCGCGGCACCGAGATTGACTCTTTCGGCGATCATCGCATCGCCATGGCGTTCGCTATAGCCGCCCTGCGCGCTGAAGGAGAGACGCAAATCCGCCGAGCCGACGCGGCCATCATCTCCTATCCCCGATTCTTCGACACACTGGAGACTCTAATCCAACGCTGACCTGACTTATTGGATCCGCTCCGTTTTTCTGCCGGCCTTGACCATTCCGTTTGCCTCATCGAGACGGACGATGTCGTCATTGGTGTAGACGCGCTTGGCCTGCTCCCGAGGCTTTTGCTCGCCCGCCAGTCGAGCTACTCCATAGTCGCTCTGAAATGTTGCTACCCCAAAGTCGAATCTTTGCTCAGTTGGTGCGCTTGTTGCTTCGGCCGAGCCAGTTTGTTCCTCGCCTTGTGACGGAATTGTCTGGCCATACCACATGGGCTTGGCAAAGTTCGCGCTTTGCCCTGAGGTGTCGAGAGACAACGTCGCATTGGTGGCGCCGGCGACATTGCCGGTGGTAGCGCTGCTTGCGCCCACTTGCAAAGAAGGAGTTCCCAGATCAACGATCGGTGTGCTCACCAATGGGACGAAGGGGGCTGCGTACAGGCCCGGCGACGGTGTCCAGTAGCTGGCATAACCGGATGTCACCATGACCTGAGCCATCGCCAAGGCAGACAGCAGCAAAGTCGTGCCTGAAAAAATGAGGATTTGACGCATGGGTTCCTCCACGAACTGTTCCAGCTATTAAGATGCGGGTGTCAGGCGCTGGGTGTCAGATTTCTTACGCCTTGCAGTATGGCGCGGGGCCATAAAGTGGCGGCATGTTTTTGTTAGCTCCCCACATATCTTGCATACAGACTTCGCGCCACGGCGGTGTCCGTCGTCCCCTTGATGATTGCCCGGCCATCGGGAAACAGAGTCATTTCGTACGGCTCGTGCCAGAATTTCAGGACGAAATCGTTGTGCCTCACAGTTCCGTGTGGCTTCAGCCGCTTGGTCATTTCGGCTAGGTCGACCGGCCGGCGACGTTCATGAATCTGTACCGAATTTCTTCCGCACAGCGTGATATGCGGCCGCCCTTCCCCGGCCAGATAATGAAACTCGCGCAGGCCGCACGCCCTACAGCCCGCTCGCGGGCGTTCCGCTGCAACTTCCGCTCGCTGGTTGGTCCACAGGTCGAAAGACAGCAGTGTCCGCCGCATTTGATCCTCGGCGCCGATCAGCAACTTCAACGCCTCGGTGGCAGCGATGGACGCTGCGAGATTCACCGTCGAGTTAAGAATTCCGGCCGTCTCGCAGGTCTCAAGCGCTCCCTGCGGAGAATCAGGAAAGATACAGGCCAGGCATGCAGTCTTTCCCGGCAGCACATTCAGGCTAACGCAATAGCTGCCAACGGCGGCGGTGTAGATCCAGGGCAGGGAAGTCTTCACCGCGAAATCATTGATCAGATAGCGCGTCTCAAAGTTGTCCGTGCCATCGAGGATGAGTTGCATTCCCGCGAACAAGTCCAGGATGTTTGCAGGAGTCAGATCGGCAACCCTGGGCTCGATCACGATGTTTGAATTGAATGCCGCAACCTTCTTTGCCGCTGCAATCGCCTTAGGTAGCGATTCGGTTGCATCCGCCTCGTCAAACAGCGACTGACGTTGCAAATTGCTAAGCTCGA